>Ga0123352_10000450_pt1 | contig 49812 bp, 32 predicted proteins | sample TergutLab28metaG_FD_89700 | JGI IMG/M metagenome (GOLD analysis project Ga0123352, IMG submission 89700) | Labiotermes labralis P1 segment gut microbial communities from Petit-Saut dam, French Guiana - Lab288 P1 | ecosystem: Host-associated > Arthropoda: Insects > Digestive system > Gut ... | reverse complement strand
AGCGTTTGGCTCGCCGTTTGGCTTGTCGGACGTACTGCAAAGTCGGGGATGTTGTTTATTACAAGGTTATTGTCATTCGGTATGCCTACATAACCAGCTTCGTTACCCCAGATCGCCGTATATTTATGTTCTTGTGCTGTTATCGTTACTATTACAACACCTGTCAGAACATGCGGGAAGGCTGAGATATTATCGCCAAGTGCTGGCAATGCATCATCATAGCGTATCCAACCTAGGAAGTTCCAGTCACCGCTTACAGGTGTACCCTCACTCAGGGTTACTATTGTGCCTACTTCAAGCGTTTGGCTCGCTGTTTGGCTTGTCGGGCGTACTGCAAAGTCGGGGATGTTGTTTATTACAAGATTGTTATCATTCGGTATGCCTACATAACCAGCTTCATTACCCCAGATTGCCGTATATCTATGTACTCGTGCGGCTATTGTTACCGTTACAACGCCTGTCATAGCATGCGGGAAGTTTGAGATATTATCGCCAATCGCTGGCAACGCATCGTCATAACGTATCCAGCCAAGGAAGTTCCAGTTGCCGCTTACAGGTGTACCCTCATTCAGGGTTACTATTGTGCCTACTTCAAGCGTTTGGCTCGCCGTTTGGCTTGTCGGACGTACTGCAAAGTCGGGGATGTTGTTTATTACAAGGTTATTGTCATTCGGTATACCTACATAACCAGCTTCGTTACCCCAGATCGCCGCATATCTGTGCACTCTTGCGGCTATTGTTACTGTTACAACGCCTGTCAGGGCATGTGGGAAGTCTGAGATATTATCGCCAATTGCTGGCAGGGCATCGTCATAACGTATCCAGCCAAGGAAGTTCCAGTCGCCGCTTACAGGTGTGCCCGCATTCAATGTTACCACTGTGCCTACTTCAAGCGCTTGGCTCGCTGTTTGGCTTGTCGGGCGTACTGCAAAGTCTGGTATGTTGTCTATTACAAGGTTGTTGTCATTCGGTATACCTACATATCCATCTTCGTTACCCCAGATTGCCGTATACCTATGTACTCTTGCTGCTATTGTTACTGTTACAACGCCTGTCAGGGCATGCGGGAAGTCAGAGATATTATCGCCGATTGCTGGCAGGGCATCGTCATAACGTATCCAACCAAGGAAGTTCCAGTCGCCGCTTACAGGTGTACCCGCATTCAATGTTACCACTGTGCCTACTTCAAGCGCTTGGCTCGCTGTTTGGCTTGTCGGACGTACTGCAAAGTCGGGGATGTTGTCTATTACAAGATTGTTGTCATTCGGTATGCCTACATATCCATCTTCGTTACCCCAGATTGCCGTATACCTATGTCCCTGCGGAGTTATCGTTACTGTTACAACGCCTGTCAGGGCATGCAGGAAGTCAGAGATATTATCGCCAATCCCAGGCAGGACATCATCATAGCGTATCCAGCCTAGGAAGCTCCAGTCACCGCTCACAGGAGTACCTTCATCCAAGGTCACTATTGTGCCTACTGCAAGTGCCTGTGTCGGTGTTTGACCTGTCGGGCGTACTGCAAAATCTGGCAGGTTTTCGATCACTAGGTTATGTCTGTTCGGCGTCCCTATATATCCGTCTTCATCACCCCACAAAGCAATCCAATGTGCGCCTGTCAATGGCATGGTGAACGTGTGGCTTGCAGTGAGTATCGCGCTCGGGAAGTCATCAATATTGTCACCGACTGCCGGGTTAGGATCGTACGCTCCCGCCAATACCCAGCCGAGGAAGTAATAGCCGGTCGCTACGCCAGCATTGATCGTTACGGAACTGGTTGCTGCTCGTGTGCCGCTTTCTGTTTGCCCATATACCGGCTCTACGTGATCGGGTATATTATCTATCGTGAGATCAACCATTCTTGGCACTTGCACATTGATGACAATGAAGCCATGGGCAACATTCTCACCCTGATCATCTATATAGTCTCCAAGGTTGTCTATCGTAACCTCAGCGAAACCTGTTCGATTCACATTTACAACTATGCTGCCTTCACGCCAGTTTGCTGTTTGAGCATCTGCCCTGATCGTCCTCAATGGGCTTACAAAGATAGAGTCTCTGGTATTCGCCGTGCCGTATGTCAAAGTCGCGACTGTCGGATGTTCGCCCAAGTTATTGGTTGTTCCCATCTCTGTTATGTACAGATGTATCATAAACCCATGGGGTGTGTCGTTTGCCCTGAGGAACACGTGCGACTCAGCATTTGCGCCATATGGTAAATATACCGGGGTGGGGTCACCGAACCCGGAGCCAAAACCAACAGCCGTTGCTGTTACTGTGTAGTTTTGTCCGGTTGGCAATCCGATGAACTGATAGTAGCCATCAGGCCCAGTTGTGGTCATGCCTACCACTTCACCTGCCGCGTTGAATATCGTTACACGCGCTCCATTTATTGGTGCGTGCGGCGAGTCCGGATCATCAAACATTAAAGCATTGAGCACAAATCCATGTACTATTCCCGCAGGAGTTCTCGTAAGTGGTATGTAAATTGGATCTCTTCCCCAAAATGTTGGTAGCGTTGCTGTACCTGTCGGGAAGAATGGGTGTGGCTCCAACTCGCCTTCGTCTACTTCATGGTAGTTCGGCAAGAATGCAGGAGCGGATGCTTTAAGCAAGTCACTTGCAACCAATCTCGTTGGGAATGTTCCTGCCGGAGTGCCTGCAGCGATGACATGAGTCCGTATATCGGATACAGGATTCAAAGTGCCGTCGGCATCATATGATAATGTTAGTTCCGCTGTGGGTATCAGAGCTCTCCACGGCTCCGCACGACCGGGTATGTTAAACTCCTCAACAACTCTTGTCGTGACCGGAATCTCGTATTGCACAGGAACCTGCACAATTTGGATTCGACCTCCATCTTCATCAAAGTCCTCAATATCACCTATATAGTGCCAGCCAGTGGTTCTGTAGGTAAAGTTTGCGCCGCCGCCGCTAATGGCCTGACCCCAGTTCGGCGTTACGCGCACTTCGGTCCGGCTGGTAGCAAAACGTACATTCCATTGATTCAGGTTAGCCCCGGTGTTGCCTGTGTGGGCAAGAGCCATCGGATTTTCATCTATACCAGGACGGCTTCTAAACTCCACTTGGAAGTTGTTACTAAGGGCGGGATTTGCCAAGTCTGTCGTTACACGTCCCCCATGAGGCAACCTGTGTAAAGCGCCATACTCGGTGTCATTGTCATATGTACGAATTATTTCAAGTGTTATCGGGTCACGGCATATGTCTTCCAGGTACATGTATACTACCCATGGGTTTGCAGTAGTACCTGCGCCGCGAACTATCATATCGTGTGAAAGTGGTCTCGTATCAGGCTCAAAGCGGACTGCTCTTGCGAACAGCTCATCGCCCCACATTGCACCTGTGATGTCGAAGAACGGCAAAGCTGCTGTGCCGCCGCGAGCTACCGATGTAGAGTTGCGGTCTAGTAGTGGGTTTCTGGCTACAGGAATCCGAGGCGGTGTATCCGCCACCGCGCTGATATTTACTATATGTACTTGGATAGGCTCAGTAATAGGCACTCTATCCATAAGAATACGTATATGCCCATTATCTATATCCGCTTGCGTAAATGTCCAACCGGGTTGTACTACGTACCCGAGGGCCCTCGCAGATAGATTATCTGTCAATTCAACATGTGCAGGAAACGCCATTCCAAAATCTTGTCGTGGTATGCGTGCATTATTTTGGTATATTGTCGCAAAGTTGATCAGCTGACCGGTTTCTGAGTCATGTGCTGATACAATCGGTCTCGGAAGATCGTTTTCACCAAATCCAACCACTGAATTGGAGCTTATGAGGCCTACTGACAATGCCAAGTTCACAGCTCTGGCTACATTCATAGTTGTGTTGCCAACAGCATGGGTCGGATGACCCGCAGCAGTGCGTGCTGTATATGGATTGAATGTTCTTACATTCTGTGCCACGCCAAGGAACTGAACAGTTGTTGGGTTTGCCGTTACAATATGGCTCGCTCCGGGATAAACCTGAGCAAAGAAAGGTGTTTGCATTACTCCTGGCTCAAATCGACCCGGTGTAGTGTATCGCGTACCTGTCTGCCACGCAAGGAAGGGATAGCTTTCCCATTCTGTTGGATATCTTAAATGTCCATCGTCTGTCATCCAGCCATTAACTAACCAATGACCGCCTCTCAAACCCGCAACCTGACCGGAAGTAAGTGTTGTTGTATGGAGCGGCATTATGCCAGGGGCAGCCGCTTGATGAGGAGCAGGTTGTGCACCTGTATATACATCCCTGTCCCAAAATACCTGACGATATACCATTCTGGATGTAACTGCTGTTGAGTTAGTGCGCCCGAAGATCGGTCGTCCCTGTACGTTACCGGCATTAAATACGCGCTCAAGAGTAACGGTTGGCGCACTGCCTCTATGACCAAGGATACCATGACCGAGATGCCTGCCAGATGAAGCGCCTCTTCTCGTGCTTACAGTACCTATATTGTATGTATCCACTATGATTGTCGAACCGCTGCGGCGAATCTGACCTACAATACCACCAACGGTCGCCGTACCGCCTGTTATGCTTCCGGCGTTATAGCTTTGCTCAATACGGTTTCTCGTGCCACGGTTTATATTACCAACAATACCGCCGACACCTGATAGTGCCGTGTTGGTGCTGCTACCGGATGTACCGCCTGCTATATTTCCTTCATTACCTGCGCGGATAATTCTTAAATCATGACGTGCGGAACGCCCCACTATTCCACCAGCACATCTGTTTGCACCTGCACTCGGAACGCTCACGTCGCCTCTATTTATTACACTGTCTACAGTTGTACGATCAGACTGACTCCAACCTACTATACCACCGGCTACCTGAGTCGCCTGAATTCTGCCGGTATTTAACGCATTTGTTATTTCCAGACCGCGAGTACCAGAGCGATTCCTCGAAACGCCGACTATACCGCCGTTACGTGTGCGTATCGCTGATCCTCCGGCTGCGTTGAATCCTATATTACCATGGTTAACTACTTCGTTAAGGAATACATTACGGTTTGCTGCAGTACCGGCAAACTGAATATAACCGACGATACCACCCATACCACTATTGAAGTCTCCACCCGCAGTACCTGCTGTAGATCCAACATTGCCATGGTTAGTTGCTCTTGTAATATTAACAAGATTGTTGCTCCATCCGACTATACCGCCACCTCTGGAGCGACCGCCACCGGTTTTCTGCACCGGTGCGAAGTTCTCGACATCTTGCATTGTAAGTACGCCTTGCGCACGCCCAATAAAGCCGCCAAAGCTGTTAACATTTGAATTCGTACCGCTACCGGTGTGTGTTATGTTACCGCGATTAACACTGTCTTGTATAGTTGTAGCGTTACGCGCCCAACCAATAAATCCACCAACATGGGTATTGCTGCCGCCGACAGTCACATTTGCATGGTTTGTGCTGCCTCTGATCACGGTTGTACCGCCTGCTAGTGTTGAACCGACAAAGCCACCAGCCATTTGCTGGGTCCCAATCGTGCCTCTTGTTGTTAAGTTTTCTATGACAAGATTCGCCGATCCTGTGGCTCTTCCTATCACACCGCCTGCATGTTGGATAGCCCTTCCACTTCCGGTATTGAGGTTTTGTACCACAACATTTACCGCGTTTTGTGAACCAAGTATATTAACATTACCTGCAGCTTGTCCAACTACGCCGCCTGCAGATGGTAGAATTCTGTCCGATCCGGTGGCGTTAAGGGTCACACTAAAACCAGCAGCTATGTCTGTCCCTATATTAATATTTGTTATATTAAGGATACTGCCTGCTTCCACAAATCCAACCAAGCCACCCACTCTTTTACCGTTAAGTGCTCTTGAACCGCCAAAACTGGCCGAAGAGCCATTGACGGTTATATTCTCAATAGTTACGAGACTGCCGGGCATTACCCGACCTGCCAGAATACCTATGTTACCGACAGCGGTATTCCAGTCGCTGATACCTACCATGTCGCTGTATGCCGCATTCTCAAGAGTCAGATCGCGAATAGTTGCGCCATTACCCAAAACTCTGAACAGACCGATGTCATTAAGTGCAGCAGTCGCTCCGGGCTCTATCAAACCACGAGGCGTCAAATGCAAATTGGTAATGACATTATTGCCACCGTCAAATATTCCTGTAAAAGGAATTCCATCTACCAGACCACGCCCACGGAAATTACCAATTGGCAATGCCCCACTCCACTCAAGGATATAGTGAGCATTATTAGGACCAAGTCCTCCACTCAAAAATGCTACCATCTCAGCTTGACTCCGTATGCGGATAACCTGTAATGATGCAGCTTCAATCGTGCTTTCTAGCAACGCTGCTTCCAAATATTTCAAAAGTTCTTCCGGTTCCATGGCGTCAGGATCGTAGTCGTAGTAATCTTCATCCCAATAATAATTGCCATAGTCCAGATCATAGTCTTCATCGTCATACTCATCCGGATCATCATATTCTGAGTCGTCGTAATACGACTCAAAATCATAATCACCGGGATACTCGCTGAGTAATTGTGAATCAACCGGCACTACCCGGGCTTGATCCTCAACCTCAGGTGCTGCAAACGCAACGAGCGGTACGCTCATAAGCATCAGCAGCGCAAGTAAAAATGTCCCAATTCGTGTTAGTGTTTTTTTCATACTTTTTTCACCTTTCTTATGCGATTCCTAATGAATTTTGAATTATCTATAATTTATCTAACTCACTTTTTAATTCGGACTATTTGTGCCCAATAATAGTGCATCCGCAGCACAATTCATTCGCAACATCACGGTTGCATCGAAAGCTCCGGTGCCTCGCTCTCTGTCTGCGTTTTCCTTACATCACAATTGCCGGTGCATGCTGCGTTATTGAGTTCTCTGCAATAGCAGGCGGCAGACTGTGGGCTGCAAAACTCAAGTCGAAATCTGCCCAAAATCACCGCTCCGAACAATCTGGGAGCAGAAATTCACTATGACAATTTCCCTTATCACAAAAATATAGCAAAAATAGGTCTTTTAATCCATAGGAATATTATCAACTTGCGTAATTTTGAAGGTAAGTTGTATTTTTTTAGAGGTATGTTGCACAAGGTCATATGATTAAATTTTAAATGCACCCCCTCGGCAGATTATTACCTAATCCGCGCAGGCAAATGTCACTTAAAATGCGTTATTTATTTTTACTGCTTTTTCACGTTTATTTATTTCGATGCTTACCTAGGCAAAAGCTGATTAACTCGCACAGAATCAATCAGCTTTCACCTATGTTTTTGTAATGATTTCGCAGTTTTTGTGTAAGTCTGTCTGCCAATCGCTTAGCCCTATATCCCTCAATAGCGCGTTCCGCAATGTAAACTAACGTCACCAGCCCAATCATCAAAAATACACTAATGGGATCCTGCCATAATACCCATCCCATAAAAGTTGCTGCCGACATAACTATTGCTTGTATGACACAAAAATGAATTATATTTCGGATAAGCATCTGACGCTTATTGAGTTCCTTTTTTGAGTAGAAAATAAATCTCGCAACACTGGTCAAAAGCGCCAAACAAAGCAAAATATAGAAGTTTCCCACAAAAATCGAACTGTATCCTACAAGCAACATACATACGCTCATAACAATAGCCGAACATGTAAATATGACAAAAAACGAATACATCACACGCTGGATAATTTCTTTTAGAAGCATGTGCTTTACCTCCTCGCCCGACTCGCGCATCCTTACTTTCCTTACCTAACTCTAATCATAACTGCTTGCTTGAAAATATAGCAGAGAGTTTGCATGTAGTACATAGGGCAAACAGCAACCTGCATTTATCTCGCGGTAAGCTGTATCATAAGGGTAGCAAGTTGCATCCAGCATACACCTATTCCTGTTACGCCCCCTTTTGTAGTTATTGTTCCGCTGGTATTTTCGCTTTATCTGCTGTATACTAATACTTATTTCTTGAGGAGAGGTAGATATGGAGTTTATTCTTATGATCTTAGGCATAATTATTCTGGCAGTCGTTTTCGTTATCTTATTTAAAAAACCGCCAACGCCGGATATCCGAATATATGAGGATGTTGTCAGAAACGCACTCAATGACCTTCATGCTCAGCTTTCGCAGGAAAACAGACATATACGTGAGGAACTTGACCAGAAGCTAGACCGCGTTCGTGATTCCATAACAGCTATGCTGGCTGACTCAAGAAACTCTCAGCAGAAAACTACTAGCGAACTTAACGTCGGAGTCGCGCAGGGTCTTGAGCGGCTTCGCACAGGCATGGATGACAGGCTTAGCCAAGTTAGCGAAAGTCAAGGTCGACGTTTGTCCGAGCTCATGTCCTCTAGTGCAGAGAGCATGGAGAGCATCAGAAACAAGGTTGACGAACGCCTTGACAAAATACAATCCGAGCTTGAAAAGGCGCTGAGCTCCATGCTAAACTCAAACGAAAAAAAACTTGAGGAAATGCGTTTGACCGTTAATGAGAAGCTGGAAAAAACGCTAGAAACTCGTCTTCAAAAGTCCTTTGAAACTGTAAGTACGCAGCTCGAAAGCGTCAACAAGGGCTTGGGCGAGATGAAGACTGTCGCAGAATCGGTAGGCTCGCTGAACAAGGTTCTCTCCGGTGCGAAAACACGCGGTATTCTCGGAGAAATCCAACTTGGTCAGATCATCGAAGACATGCTCCCCTCTCAGTTATACGAGGTCGAGATTCCCACAATCAGCGGATCGCGTGAGCGCGTGGAATATGCTATCAAGTTTCCCGGTGCAGAAGAGGGCAAGCCTGTTTACTTGCCGATTGACTCAAAGTTTCCGCTTGAAGATTACTATCGCTTGCTTGATGGTTATGAAGCAGGCGATGCAGCTAAAATTGATTCATCACGTAAAGCTTTGCTCGACAGGGTCAAAGTGTTTGCCAGAGATGTAAATAAGAAGTATGTATCCCCACCCGAAACAACAAATTTCGCGGTTATATTCCTGCCGACCGAAGGGCTATATTCAGAAATTGTCAGAGACAGCACCTTTTTAGACGATTTAAGACGCGCCGGTGTTATTATTACAGGGCCTTCGACATTATCTGCTATGCTCAACTCTCTTCAAATAGGATTTAAGACTTTGCAAATTCAAAAGGGCGCGGCGGAAATTGAGAGAATGCTAGGCGCAGTTAAGAAAGAGTTTGAAAACTTCGAGACTGTGCTGACAAAAGCGCGTGACAAAGTGAGGCAAGCGGGCAATGAGCTTGATACGCTTGCCGGTACAAGAACAAAGGCTATAAACAGAAGCCTGCGTGAGGTGCAGACCTACACAGGCGAAGATGTTTCCGCTTTGCTCGGAATAACAGAGGGTGGTAATGAATAACTCTTCGGAACTAACAATAGTGCGATTGTGGATTAACTACCCAAGCATCTTTCGCAGCAACTCATTCACGGACTTTGGATCAGCTTTGCCGGCTGTTTTCTTCATCACTTGTCCGACAAGAAATCCAAACACTTTCTGACTGCCTCCGCGATACTCCCCAACGGATTTTTCGTTTTCAGCTATAACCTCTTTTATTGCACTCTCCAGAAGTCCAGCATCGCTAACCATTCCCAGAGAATTTTCTTCCACATAAAGAGCAGGGTCGATATTCTCTTCAAAAACTTTTGTCAGAATTTTCTTCCCAACAGTCCGATTGATCACCTTATCACTCACAAGTTCTATCACTTTTGCGAATTTCATGCAATCAATATTAATATCATCATCACTTACGCCCACAGCTTTAGAAATACTAAGCAGATCCCCCATTATCCAGTTGATAACTTCTTTGGGATTTCCGACTTGTTTATGCACATCGTCAAATATCCTGCAAAGATTCAAACTACCGGTTATGATCTCACTGTCATGCTCCGGTAACATAAGTGTCTTAGTCATCCGCTCGAATCTGACATGCGCAGGTTCGGGAAGTGATGCACGGATGCTCTCTATCCAGCCCTCGTCAATACAAACCGGCATAATCTCTGGATTCGGAAAGTAACGATAGCCAGCCGCAGCCTCTTTCTCACGCATTGAAAACGACATACCGATATCATCATCCCAACGCCGTGTCTCTTGAACCAGCGTCTCACTTTTAGTCTCAAGCGCATTTATATGGCGCTCAGACTCATAAGCAATTGCTCTGGATATTGCTTTAAGAGAGTTCATATTTTTGATTTCGGTTCGCGTTCCAAGTTCCAAACTTCCTGTCTCCCGGACAGAAATATTAACATCGCAACGCATTGACCCTTCCTGCATCTTGCAGTCTGACACTCCGGCAAAACTGAGAAGTGAACGCAGCATTTCTAAATAGGCTGTGACTTCGTCCGCTGCCCGAAAGTCGGGATTAGACACTATTTCAACTAACGGAACAGAGGTTCTGTTGAAGTCCACAAGGGTCGAACGCGTTCTCGAATCGTGTACAAGCTTCCCTGCGTCCTCTTCGATGTGTATCTGCTTTAGGGTTATGCGTTTGCTTCCGTCAACAGTTTCTATATCAACCCATCCATTTGTGCATATCGGAGCGAATACCTGTGTCACTTGATAGCCACTAGGCAAATCCGGATAAAAGTAGTTCTTCTTATCAAACGCCATCCTCGGGGCAATCTCACTGTTCGTGACAAGCGCAGCAGCAATGGCAAGGTCAACAGCGCCTTTGTTTAATACAGCAGGCATTCCCGGCATTCCAGCACATGCAGGGCAAGCATTCTCATTTGGATCTGCGCCAAATTTTGCAGAACATGAGCAAAATAGCTTCGATTCGGTTGCAAGCTCCACATGAACTTCCAGCCCCATTACAATTTCATATTTCATAATTCAACCGCCTCCAATGCTGCCATCAGTATATCCTCTCGCTGCGGCGCGGCGACAATTGTTACTGCCGATTCGCCGTATGGCATTGTAATAGCCGGGAGACCGCATAGACGCGGCAATGCAAGCGCTGCCAGATCTGTTCCCTTCAAAACAATTGCATCGCATTTATCGAAGTCTAATGAATCTTTTATCAGCCTTCGTATACGCATTGCTTTGTCATATAGACGCAGGTAATTTTCTTGTGATAACACCATCGCACCTGCGATTGCAGCAAGTTTAGTATTTATCCCGAATGCCTCAGTGCGGCTATTAATATATAGTTCTTGCAAGTCTTTATATTCGCTTGCCCTATACCCGTACTTTATTCCGTCATAACGGCTGATATTATTAGCGAGCTCCGCACAACAAAGTACTTGCATGATTTGCTCATACAAGTCATAGTATTTAGGCTTAGCTTCATCACTGGGGTTGTTGATCCTAAGTTCATTGGGTAGCAGTAACGAGGTCGCAGTAGCAAGCATCGCTCCGTCTTTTTTATCATGTCCTGCAATAATCGACAGGGCTTCAAATCCCGCTTCCGGAGTCTTGCAAACGATACCTATTTGATCTATGGATCCCACTGCCGGAATCAGTCCATATCTTGAAACTGTGCCATAAGTTGGGTGAAGATAGTATAAGCCGTTCTTTGCGGCTTCCCGACTGATTGCTCCGGTATAGTCATTGCACAACGCAAATGTTGCCACGCCATCAGCAACTGCCGCAACAGCCCCGCTGGTTGTACCTTTATCCCCGATGAGCGCAACTTGTGAATCCGGAAAAATTCCACCGGCGCCAAATTCATCCATTTTTGTCTTGCCGAGTATGGCTACACCTGCGGCTTCAATCCGTGATACCACAGTCGCATTGATTGGTGAGATGAAATTCTCAAGCATTTTTGATCCTGCTGTAACAGGATACCCTTTTTGCATGATTGAGTCTTCTAAAACAGCACTTTTCGCACCATCCGGATAGTCAACTCCGTGTTTAGTTACAAAATAATCCAACTGTATACTTCCTTATCTTTTCATTGCCAATTATAGTGTTTCGGGAACTTTAAAATATCCTTCATATTGCTCCGGCGCATTTTTCAAAAGTTCTTCTCTGGACAAAATTTTCTCAGAAATATCCTCACGTAGGACAGTATCCGTGTCCAAAACCGACACCAACGGCGACACCTCGGCATCGATCTGCTCAAGCGCTGCCCAGCTCTCATTTAATTCTCCGATGCACTTGCCAAGCAGTTCACGCTCTTTATCTTGCGGGTTAATCATAGCCACATCTTCGTATTCTACAATATTAATATGAAACATTTTAAATCGTTCCTCCATGAAATTTGTCTCACCACATTCTAATGTGGAAAGCTACAACAAAGATACCACGATGCGACACGTCACGTCAATGCGATATAGAGTTTTTCCCAATGTAAAAATATTATTTGTTTTATTAATCATGTTGATGTATACTATCGAATATTTTAGAACCAATCCATGACCCAAAACTACCAAATAAGGAGAATGTCTGTGAACAAGGTTTTTCTTTGTAAAGAGCTCGCCCGGGATGAAACCCGCACAGCTCTCGTTCCATCCGATGTAAAGACGCTTACAGGGATGGGATATGAAATCACTGTGCAAAGCGGTGCAGGCGAAAAAGTCGGGTATTCCGACGATGATTACACTACAGCCGGAGCCAAAATTGTTGGAACTCTAGAGGAGGGATACAATTCTGCGGATATCATCGTTCGGGTAAACAAGCCCGATAGTCTAAGCGGTATACGCGAAAACACTCTGCATGTCAGTTCTTTTGACGTCTTTAACGAAAAAGATGCAATCAAAGAATATGCCGACGCAGGAATAAAAATGATAAGTCTTGAAATGATGCCTCGTACAACATTGGCGCAAAAAATGGATATCCAAAGTTCCCAGGCATCTCTTGCCGGTTATTACGCGGTCATCCTCGCAGCTTCAAAACTTCCTAAAATATTCCCGATGATGATGACTCCGTCCGGTACGATTTCTCCCGCCAAAGTGTTTATCATCGGTGTCGGAGTCGCTGGGTTGCAAGCGATCGCAACCGCAAAAAGACTTGGTGCACGTGTTGAGGCATTTGATACCCGCCCTGTCGTTGAAGAACAAGTAAAATCTCTCGGTGCAAAATTTGTAAAAATTGACTTGGGTGAAATGGGGCAGACTGAGCAGGGTTACGCAAAAGAACTAACCCCTGAGCAAGTCGATATTCAAAGGAAAGCTCAAGCAAAAGTCTGTTCGCAGTCAGATATAGTCATCACGACTGCTAAAGTCTTTGGACGTAAATCTCCAATACTGCTCACAAATGATATGATCTCCCAAATGAAGCCCGGTTCGATAATTATTGACATGGCAGTAAAAACCGGAGGCAATGTAGAAGGTTCAGACCCAGAAAAAGAGGTCACTCTGAGCAATGGCGTCCGCATCATCGGCGGCGATAGTCTTGAGCGCTTTATTCCCCGAGATGCCTCAAACATGTTCTCCGGAAATATGTTCGCACTCCTTGAGCATTTCTGGGATGCGGAAAATAAAACATTTAAACTGGATACCGAAGATGAGATCATTCATGGTTGCCTCATAACGGCAGACAAAAAGATCGTGCATCCAAGTTTCCGGGATGCACAATAGTGAGGTGAAAATTATGAATGGTAATATAATTCTTCTTGTGTTTATCTTCGTTCTGGCAGCGTTTCTTGGTAAAGAACTCATATCCAAGGTTCCATCTCAACTGCATACTCCACTAATGTCCGCTACTAATGCTATTTCGGGCATAACCATCCTTGGCGGCTTAGTTGTCAGCTCTACCAGCGCTACAGGGTCGCTTAGCATGATTTTTGGTTTCATAGCCATTGTGCTTGCAACAATAAATGTTGTCGGCGGATATATGGTTACAGACCGCATGCTCGAAATGTTCCGCAAGAAGGAGGATAAGAAATAATGATTGTTAATCCTGTTATTATTAACATTGCGTATATAGTCGCATGTGTAACCTTTATCCTCGGCCTAAAGAACCTGAACAAGCCCACTACAGCGCGTAAGGGAACCTATATATCCATCATCGGTATGGCAATCGCGATCATTACTGTATACTTTGATTCCGACATTGAGCCGTTCTGGACCGCAAGCTGGGCGGCAACCGGATTCCTCTGGACCTTTGTGGCTATTGCAATCGGTGCAGCAATAGGAGCAATATGGTCCAAGAAAGTCAAAATGACCGGGATGCCGGAGCTTGTTGCGCTTTATAACGGATTCGGTGCGCTTGCATCAGCATTAGTCGCATTTTCACAGTTTAACAATCTGCGTCCGGTTGATGCCGAGCCTGTTGAAGCAATTGCAACCGGTCTCACTATCTTCATAGGTGCATTAGTATTTACCGGCTCAATGCTTGCGTGGGGTAAGCTCTCGGAAAAAATCACGGGACGCGCCATCGTATTTAAAGGTCAGAATTTTATCAACTTGGTTTTGCTTTTGGCAATTCTTGCAGCAATCGTCATTTACGCGATTCCCGGAATTGATCCCGGCATAAAGCTCACGGTGGTAATCACTCTGACCGCCCTATCACTGATATTTGGTGTAACATTCGTATTGCCTATAGGTGGCGGCGATATGCCTGTTGTCATTTCGCTTCTAAACAGCTTTACAGGTCTTGCCGTTGCTGCTGCAGGCTTTCTTCTCGAAAATACCGCGCTTATCGTAACAGGTTGTTTGGTAGGTGCATCGGGAACTATTCTCACACTGATTATGTGTAAAGCAATGAATCGCTCTATCGGCAATTTGCTGTTCAGCGGATTCGGAGCTGTTGACGCTGTTTCCGGGAAGGGTCCCGGCGCAGAACCAAAGGCAATTTCGGCGGAGGATGCTTACCTTATACTGGAAGCCGCTCAATCTGTTGTGTTTATCCCGGGCTATGGTATGGCCGTTGCTCAAGCCCAGCATGTTGTCAAGGAGCTTGCGGAAAAACTTGAGACTAACGGTGCTGAGGTAAACTACGCAGTCCACCCTGTTGCTGGACGTATGCCGGGTCATATGAATGTATTGCTCGCGGAAGCTGATATTCCATATGAGCAGCTTAAAACCATGGATGATATGAATCCGGTCATGCCAACTCAAGATGTCGCTATCGTCATTGGCGCAAACGATGTTGTCAATCCTGCGGCAGAGTCAGACCCATCATCTCCGATCTATGGTATGCCGATCATAAAAGCCTATCAGGCAAAGACTGTGTTCGTTCTCAAGCGCGGCAAGGGCAGGGGCTTCTCGGGTATCGAAAATGAGTTATTTTCAATGCCGAACACACTTATGATCTATGGTGACGCCAAAGGCACTATTTCTGCACTCGCAAGCGAATTCACCGCTGAGTAAAGATTTTTAATAACACACCATTTCAGGCAGTGTGGATCACTTGTCCACACTGCCTAAAGGTAGGAGCTGTCGCATTATTAGTGCAACAGCTCCCTTTTTGAATTTAGTAAATTAGTAACCCCAATCCTGAGTTCTCTATATCTCTATATCTCTATATCTCTATATCTCTATATCTCTATATCTCTATATCTCTATAACTCCATCAAAGCACTTTGTTGCGCTTCCTGTCATGAACACGCGCTCACCTGTGTATCTGACAACTAAGTCACCGCCGAGCATTTTGACCGCAATATCCGTATCCTTCTTGCAAAATCCATTTTCGACAGCCGCTATTGCCGAAGCACAAGCACATGTCCCACAAGACTGTGTCTCTCCGTTTCCAAGCTCCCAAACTCGCACAAACAATGATGTTTCATCCAGTACCTGAACAAATTCAGCATTCACACGATCGGGGAATATCGAAGCATTTTCAAACTTAGGACCTACCTCGCCAACATCGAGTGCATGTACATCATCACAGAAAACTACGCAGTGCGGATTTCCAATATTCAGACATGTCACATCGTAAGCATCACCATCAATGTCAATTGACTTGCCTATTATCTTGTCCTCTTTCAGTTCCATTGGAATGCTCGTAGGAGCAAAATCAACCGCACCCATGTCCGCAGTCACCGCTGAAACCTTACTGCCGGTCGTAGCCACCTGCACACGACGGACAAATCCGTCCGTTTCAATATGTATTTCCGGCTTACGCATGATTTCCTCATCGTATAGATACTTACATACACAGCAAAGCGCATTTCCGCCCACGCCGCCGAAGGTTCCGTCCATATTGTAAATGCTGATCTTAGCATCCGCAATGTCTGACGGCTCGATCAGTACGACTCCGTGCCCACCTATACCAAGGTGACGATCACTGAGCTTGATGCTCAGGCTTTCTGGATCTGTGATTTTTTTATGCTCTAGGCAGTTAAAGTAGATATAATCATTACCGGATGCCTGCATTTTTGTAAAATGAAGCTTACGCTTGCCGGTGCGCATATTATTGATATCAACAAGCTCGATCGTTGTATCCCAATACTTACTCATCAGGCAATCAGCGATGGCGTTAGCTGTATCAACTGACGTCAAACAAGGCACCGAGCGTTCGACAGCCTTGCGGCGTATCTTCACAGAATCGCGATCAGGGTTGCGTCCCTTTGTCGAGGTTGATATAACATAGCTTATCTTACCGCTCTCTATCAGCGGCAATATATTATTCTCGCTCTCATAGATTCTTCCTACCGAAGTTGTTTCTAAGCCGACGCTCTTGAGCTTGGTAGCTGTTCCGCCGGTCGCATAGAGATCGAATCCAAGCTTTGCAAACTTATGTGCCACATGTATCATCTGCGCCTTATCCTGGTCACGCACAGAGATAAATATACCACCTTTCTTATTCATCTTATATCCGGCCGCACGCATTCCCTTATAAAGCGCCTCCTCGCGTGTTGAAGCGATACCAAGTACTTCACCGGTCGATTTCATTTCCGGTCCTAACTGTGTATCAACATTCCCGAGTTTTTCAAAAGAGAACACCGGAACTTTGACTGCAACATAAGGTGGTTGTTTGAAAATGCCAGTACCGTAGCCCATGCTCATTAGCTTCTGCCCCAGCATACAGCGCGTTGCAAGCTCTATCATCGGAACTCCTGTCACCTTACTTATATATGGCACAGTGCGCGATGAACGAGGATTTACCTCAATGACGTATAGCTCACCGTCACTGACAAGGTATTGAATGTTCACAATGCCTATGACTCCGAGTGACATGGCAAGACGCTTGGTGTGATCGATGATTTTTTCGCATAAATAATCATTTACATTCCATGCCGGGTAGACCGCAATCGAGTCGCCCGAATGAACTCCCGCGCGCTCAATATGTTCCATGATGCCCGGAATGAGGATGTCTGTACCGTCGCATATAGCATCGACCTCAAGCTCAGTTCCTACTAGGTATTTGTCAATCAATATCGGGTTTTCAATATTCTGCCTGAGAATAATCTCCATGTATTCGCGGATATCTTCCTCAGAGAATGCAATGATCATGTTCTGACCACCAAGTACATAAGACGGACGCATCAAAACAGGATAACCGATCAGCTCTGCTGTTGCAACTGCTTCAGCTTCTGTCATAACAGTGCCGCCCTCAGGTCTGAGGATTTTAAGTTCTTCAAGCAGCTTGTCAAATTTCTCACGATCTTCTGCGGCATCAATGCTTTCTGGCGGAGTGCCAAGGATTTTCATGCCGATTTTATTTAAATAAGACGTTAGCTTGATAGCTGTCTGACCACCAAAAGCTACAACAACTGCGTAGGGATTTTCAGTTTTGATTATATTATGAACATCCTCTCCGGTAAGCGGGTCGAAATAAAGTCTGTCAGCCGTGTCAAAGTCCGTGGAAACCGTTTCCGGATTGTTATTCGCTATTACAACATCATATCCTGCTGCCTTTAGCGCCCAAACACAGTGAACCGATGCATAGTCAAATTCAATACCCTGACCTATACGGATTGGTCCTGATCCAAAAACAATAACTGTCTTTTTGTCTTTTTTATGAGCCGCCATCTGCTTCTCTTTAAACTCAGCCGCTTCATTTTGTTCATCAAATGTTGAGTAAAAATAAGGCGTCTCGGCTGGAAACTCAGCAGCACACGTATCAACCATCTTATATGATGGCGCTATTGGGTTTTCGATTTTCATACCGGAAAGGCGCTCTATTACAACATCCAGCCAACCCATGCGTTTTGCTTTAAAGTATATATCCTTGTCAATATATTGGGAGGCTGCTGACACTTTCATCGCACTTAGCGTTTTTTCCATTTGCACGAGGTTATTTAGTTTCGTCAAAAACCATTCATCAATTTTGTTTATTGAGTAAATTTCATCAATCGAAATGCCACGTCTCAGCGCTTCGTAAACAACGAACAGCCGCTCGTCAGTGCTATCGTGCAGTCGCGCCTTGATAGTCTCAATGTCTTGGCTCTCGCAGACCTTGTCTATTAGGCAGTCCTTGCCAAGCTCTGCCCCTCTGACTGCTTTCATTATCGCCTCTTCGAAGGTCGTCCCTATCGCCATAACCTCGCCTGTTGCTTTCATCTGTGTTCCTAGGGTGCGCTTTGCATAGACAAACTTATCGAATGGGAATTTCGGGAATTTAACAACTACGTAGTCAAGGGCAGGCTCAAAACAGGCGCTTGTCCTTTTTCCTGTAACAGCATTCTTGATTTCGTCAAGAGTGTAACCGATAGCAACCTTTGTCGCTACTCTGGCTATGGGGTATCCCGTTGCCTTTGAAGCCAGCGCAGACGAGCGAGATACACGAGGATTAACTTCTATAACAGCATATTCAAAACTGTCAGGATGAAGCGCAAGTTGAACATTACAACCACCCTCAACGCCCAATGAGCAAACTATATCAAGGCTTGCTTTACGCAGCATCTGATATTCCTTGTCGGCAAGTGTAACCGCAGGTGCGACAACAATACTGTCGCCAGTGTGTACGCCAACCGGGTCTATATTTTCCATTGAACATACGGCAACTGCATTATTTTCAGCGTCACGCATGATTTCAAATTCGATTTCCTTCCATCCAGCGATAGACTGCTCTACAAGAATTTGCCCGATCGGCGACATCCGAATGCCATTTCCAGCTATTTCACTTAGTTCCTCCGGATTATGTGCAATACCGCCACCTGTACCGCCGAGTGTAAATGCCGGGCGTATAATAACCGGATATCCAATAACTTCATCGACAAATTTATGTGCATCTTCAAGATTGGTCACAACCTTTGACGGTATGACCGGCTGACCTATTTCGATCATCGTATCTTTAAATATTTGTCTGTCCTCAGCCTTGTCAATGGTAACAGGATTTGCCCCAAGAAGTTTCACTCCGTGCTTCTCAAGGAATCCAGACTTTGCAAGCTGCATGGATAGAGTCAAACCTGTCTGCCCACCGAGTGTTGAAAGCAGACTGTCCGGCTTCTCATTTTTTATAATTCTTTCAAGAACTGGTATCGTAAGCGGCTCAATGTAGATTTTGTCCGCCATTTGATTGTCGGTCATTATGGTTGCGGGGTTAGAGTTGACAAGGACTATTTCAATGCCTTCCTCACGAAGAGCGCGACATGCCTGTGTTCCAGCATAGTCGAACTCAGCAGCTTGCCCTATGACTATAGGACCGGATCCTATGACAACTATCTTCTTGATATCCTTATTCAGCGGCATTTTTGCATCCCCCTCCCATCATTTCAATAAGTGTGTTAAAAACGTCATCCGTCGGGTCAAATTGCACAGAAAATGCTTTTATGTCATTGTAGGTAATACCTTCGCATGTTCCGTCATTTACATTCACATAGCTCATTGACGCATTATTCGGCAAGGACTCCGGAACAACCGTATAACCATGATTCTGTGTTGTAACATAAGCTGTGCTCGTTCCAAGCTTTTTGACCGCCTGATTTGCACCGCGATGACCGAATGGCAGCTTTTCGGTTTTTGCTCCGTTAGCGAGCGCAAGCATTTGATGACCCAGACCGACCGCGAAAATCGAAACATCAAGGTCGCAGAGTCTTTTTATCTTGTCGATTATCTTTTTGTTTTCCGCCGGGTCACCCGGACCGCCTGAAAGTACGACCCAATCTGGAGCGAGTGAGAGAATTTCGTCATCTGAAGAGTCAAATCCCAACACAGCCACTGAGAATCCACGGTTTTGAAGCTGCTCTGCAATTCTTGATCCATTACCAAAATCCAAAACAACAGCCTTGTACCCAGAATCATCTGATCCCTGTTCCGTTGTTGGCTGGTCAATTGTCGCACAAACTGATGCTACAGCATTTTCAACCTTATATCCGCGTAGCTCTGCCCACTGTTGTTCGCTGAGGTCGGGGGTATTTGAGATCATTGCGTTCATAGTTTTATTGTCACGAATTATACGTGTCAGTTTGCGAGTGTCGATATCGAATAAGCCCGGGATTTTCATTTCGCGTAAAAAAGAATCAAGATTTCCTTCGCTTCTGAAATTCGAAGGCTCTTGACACCAATCTCTAACAATATACGCTTTTAAATGTGCAATCCCTGATCCGAAATCTTCTTGTATAACGCCGTAGTTGCCGATAAGCGGGAATGTCTGAAGCACGATTTGTCCGTAGTATGCCGGGTCGGATAAGGTTTCTAAGTAACCTGTCATCCCTGTTGTGAAAACCAATTCACCGACGGCGTTTCCATCGTAACCAAAAGACCTTCCTTTGAAAACAGTTCCGTTTTCAAGTATTAAATATGCGTCCCTCAAGTTCTTCACCTCCAATTATTCGGTAGATGATACCACAGATAGAGGCACATAGCAAGAAGTTTTTTAATGAAAATTATATTTTTATTTCTTTTTTGCTATATCATGTTCAAAATTTTATGAAACCGTGTATAATGATAGCAGGAGGAAGAAATGATGAATAATAACCATAATTCAAACGATCTTCCGATATATTTGTTCCATCAGGGTACAAATTATCACACTTATGATCTGCTGGGTTGCCATTTTGACAAGGCAACCGGTATAGCCATTTTCAGAACCTGGGCACCGGGAGCATCCGAGGTTTGCCTGACCGGCGATTTTAATGACTGGAGCATAGATGCAAATCCTATGACGTGTGTTTCAGACGGTGGTGTATGGGAAACAACCATAGAAAACATAAAAAAAGAGCAGCGGTACAAATACGTCATAAGCGATCACGACGGAAAGTTCCTCAAGGCCGACCCCTATGCTTTTTACTCCGAGACAGAAGGCAAAACAGCATCAATTGTCTTTGATCTCAACGGTTATGAGTGGGGTGATCACGAGTGGCGCGAAAACATCAATCGCTCTCACCTATATGATCGACCCGCGAACATTTATGAGGTTCATCTCGGGTCGTGGATGAGGTCTCCGGACGGAAGTCCTTTAACTTATATGGAAATTGCGGGAAAGCTTATACCATATGTAAAAGAAATGAATTACACTCATGTTGAGCTGATGCCCATCATGGAGCATCCGTTCGGCGGCTCATGGGGATATCAAATAACGGGATTTTACGCGCCGACATCTCGTTACGGTAATCCTCATGATTTTATGAAATTCATAGACCTTTGCCATCAGGCGGGCATTGGTGTCATTTTAGATTGGGTCCCATCGCACTTCCCCAAGGACACGCATGGTCTGATCGAATACGACGGCGGGTGTCTCTATGAGTGCCAAGGCATGGATAGGATGGAAAATCGTGAATGGGGAACCCGCTGCTTTGATTATGGGCGCACGGAAGTTCAGTCTTTTCTTGTTTCCAACGCACTTTTCTGGCTTGACATATACCACGCTGATGGTCTCAGGGTAGATGCTGTCAGTTCGATGCTTTATCTCGATTATGGCAGAGATGCCGGTGACTGGCTGCCAAACACACATGGCAGCAACGAAAATCTTGATGCTGTTGCCTTTATCAAAAAAATGAATGCTGCGGTATTCAGCGAATTCCCGGGCGTTATGATGATTGCCGAGGAATCAACCGCGTGGCCGCTTGTAACCATGCCGGTCCACGAAGGCGGTCTGGGCTTTAATTTCAAGTGGAATATGGGTTGGATGAATGACATGCTTGAATATGTGGAGGTCGATCCTGTTTTCAGGAAGGAAATCCATAATAAGATCACTTTTTCGCTCTTTTACGCTTTCAGTGAAAATTATGTTTTGCCTCTGTCTCATGACGAAGTGGTGCATGGCAAGAAGTCACTGCTCAACAAGATGCCTGGTGAGTATGAAGAAAAATTTGCGGGTCTGCGGGCTTTTCTCGGCTACATGATGACACATCCCGGAAAAAAGCTGACCTTTATGGGCGCGGAATTTGGACAATTCAGGGAGTGGGACACAAATTCCGGTCTCGACTGGCTTCTGCTTGACTATCCAATGCACAACAACCTCAAACACTATAATAAGAATCTGGGAGCTTTTTATCTCAATACACGCAGCTTATGGGAGGTCGATTTTTCCTGGGATGGTTTTAAGTGGATAAGCGACAATGACTATGAACAGAATATCATCGTATTTGCTCGTACAGACAAAAAAGGAAATAATACCATTGTTCTCATCAATTTCGCACCTGTCGCAAGATATGATTACCGCATCGGTATTCCTGAATCGGGAGTATATAAGGAGATTTTCAACTCTGATTTAAAAGAATACGGCGGTTGGGGACATTCAAACGAGGATATTAAATCCGAGGATATCCCCATGCACGGTTTTAAACAAAGTATCAGTTTAACAGTCCCACCTCTAGCGATAGTTTGTTTTGCATTGCCGTCCTAAAGCACAGACATACCTACTGGAATAATAGTTACTAATCACAAGGAGGTTGAACTAATCTATGATAATTGCGGAACGTAAAGAATGTATTGCCATGCTTCTTGCAGGCGGCAGAGGATCACGGCTCAAATCACTAACCGAGCAGATAGCTAAGCCCGCTGTTACTTTTGGCGGAAAGTACAAAATCATCGACTTCCCACTTACCAACTGTGTCCGTTCAGGAATCGACACTGTTGGTGTTATGACGCAGTATCAACCGCTGCTTTTGCACGATTATATTGGCAAGGGGCAACACTGGGATCTCGACCTTCTGCATGGCGGAGTTTCGATTTTGCCTCCGCACAGTAAGCCTGGCAGCACCGCTTGGTATAGCGGGACTGCAAATGCTGTTTATCAAAATCAGAACTTCATAGAAACCTTCAATCCGGAATATGTGCTGATACTAGCCGGCGACCATGTTTATAAAATGAATTACCGCATCATGCTCGAATATCATAAAAGTGTCGATGCTGACTGCACCATTGGAGTTATAGAAGTTCCACTAAAGGACGCTCATCGCTTCGGGATAATGAACACCGACGAAAGTGATATCATAACTGAATTTGAAGAGAAACCTGAAAATCCAAAAAACAATCTTGCATCCATGGGCATTTATATATTTAATTGGAAAATTCTCAGAGAATATCTTTACGAAGATGAGAAATCCCCAGAGTCATCACACGATTTTGGAAAAAATGTCATTCCCGCAATGCTGCGCGACAGTAAGCGAATGTTTGCTTACCGCTTTGACGGCTACTGGAAGGATGTAGGTACCGAAGAGAGTCTCTGGCAGGCTAATATGGACCTCCTCGACGATCTGCATCTTGGTTTCGAGAACTGGCACATTCTATCAAGGTCAGCCGGACGCCCACCTCATTATATCTCCCCAACCGGCAGTATACGAAACACACTCATAACTGAGGGCTGCGAAATCTACGGCACTGTCGAAAACAGCATCTTGTCCGAGGGCGTCATCGTTGAGGAAGGTGCGGTCGTCAGGGATAGTGTCATAATGGAAAATGTCCGCATCCGTAAGAGCGCGGTTGTTGATTATTCCATTTTGGATGAAAACACAGTCGTAGAGGAAGGCTCTCAAGCCGGTGATCCTCGCAAGGATGGCGGCAAGGTAAGTGTCTATTCACGCGGCTCCGTGATTGATTCAAATAAATTTCCAAGAAGAAAGGGGGACTCATAATATGTATGCAGGTCTCTGTCTATCAGATCCTCATCCCGACCGCGCAAGCGACGGCAGCCCAATCAGGACCCTTTCGGCGGCGCATTTTGCAGGAAGATACCGCCTTGTTGATTTCATGCTTTCAAATATGGTCAATTCCAAAATATTCAATATCGGCATGATTCTTAACAGTTATTATCAGTCTCTCATCGGTCATATAGGCATGGGCAAGGAATGGGATCTCGCCCGCAAATCCGGCGGTGTAACATTTTTCCCGCCTTATCATGCTGATGAGCGCAAGAGTGTTAACGCGGAGCTTGATGGACCTCTGCAAAGGGCTTCAGAATTTATTGCAGAGTCAAACTTTGAAATCATCGTTCTTGCCGATAGCAGCGTTGTGTACAATATGGACTATCGTCCAGCAATTGATGCGCATAAGCGTTCAGGAGCTGATGTCACCGCTATTTATACAAAAAAGCAGCTTTTCTCGAGCGAGAGGGAAAATTCAGTTGTTTTTTCGATTTCCGACAGCGGGTGTGTAACAGGGGTGGAAAAAGCGCTGAATCCTTCGGAAATGCAAAACCTTTCGCTCGGTACCTACATAATTGATAAAAAAAGCTTCTTACAGATTACCGCCGCGGAGAAAAACTGCGGTATGCTCCGTTTTTCCAGAGTTATTCTAGCCGACGCGCTCTCACGATTGAATGTTATGGCTTATGAGTTTAACGGCTATACCGCTCATGTAAACTCAATAGAAACATTTTACCATTACAATATGGAAATGCTGGACAATGATAAGAGAAACGCATTATTTGATTTCGAGGGAAGACGGATCTCCACAACCCGCAGAGACTCCTTACCGACGAAATACGGAAAGCAAGCCGAAGTAAATAATTCTATAGTCGCTGATGGTTGTCAAATCGAAGGAACTGTTATCAACAGCGTTATTTGCAGAAATGTGCGGGTTTGCGCAGGCGCTGTTGTCAAAAACTGCATTTTACAAGATAGCACTATTGTTGAAAAAAATGCATCGCTCGATTGCATTATCACTGACCGCATGGTCGTCATCTCGGAAAACCGCAACATGATGGGTTATCGGACATATCCTGTGTATATAGAGCACGGCAAAGTTATTTAGCCGCTTTCGTTCCACAGAGCACATCAGCATTTCATTGATCGGAGGTAAGAGCAGATGGAAAGTAACAACAAAAAATTAAAGGTTCTGCATGCGGTTTCGGAGGTGGTTCCCTTCCTTGCCACGGGCGGCATGGGGCAGGTCGCTGGCGCTCTTCCAAAAACACTCAGGGAGAACTACCCGGATCTTGACGTCCGCTTAGTGACTCCGCTATATGCACATTTTCGAGACAAATACGAACCCCAAATGACATTCCTCGGCGAAACTGAGGTCAAGCTAGCGTGGAGAACTCTTTATTGTGGCGTGTATGAACTAATGATGGATGGTGTGACTTACTATTTCATTGATAACAGACATTATTTTGACCGCACAAACGCTTATGGATATTATGACGACGGCGAACGGTTCGCCTTTTTCTCAAAGGCTGTATTTTTTGTAATGGATTTTGTTGGATTTATTCCCAATGTTATACATACGCATGACTGGCAGACCGCACTTGTGCCAATCTACATGAAGTCTCATTTCCATGAAACTTTCCAAGATACAAAAACTATTTTCACAATACATAATATGGAATATCAGGGAAAATTTGCGCTCAACACGCTTTTTGACGTTTTTGACCTCAGAAATGAGTTTCAGGGATTGGTCGAATATGATCTTTGCATCAATCTGATGAAGGGCGCTATAGTCAGCGCTGATAAAGTCACAACTGTAAGTCCATCATATGCCCAAGAAATTCAAGTTTCCTGTGGTTATGGGCTCGAGGCTATCATAAGAGAAAATTCGTACAAGCTCAGCGGGATTATCAATGGCATCGACACCGAGCTTTACGATCCGGCGACCAATCCTCTTGTAAAAAAGAAATACTCAGCAGATGCCCCTGAGGGTAAATCATCCAGCAAAAGGAAGCTTCAGGAGGTTTTTAACCTTCCAAAGTCCCCGCGCAAGATGCTTATTTGCGTTGTCTCAAGACTGGTCTCGCACAAGGGTATTGATTTAATCACATATATTCTCGATGATCTTTTGAATTTGGACGTCCAATTCCTGTTGCTTGGAACCGGCGACCACGATTATGAGCTGTTTTTCGAGGACATGGCTGTGTTAAATCCTAAAAAGGTTGCTGTAAGCATTGCTTTCAACCCCGATATTGCAGGGCTGATCTATGCAGGTGCTGATGTTCTGCTCATGCCATCACTCAGCGAGCCTTGCGGTCTTTCACAAATGATTGCTTGCCGCTACGGCACCATCCCCATTGTCCGCAAAACCGGTGGTCTCGGCGATACTATCCAAGATTGCCGTGCGGGTGAAGGTAATGGCTTTGTCTTTGAAAACTACAGTGCGGGAGCGCTCTTTGAGACTATAAAGCATGCTCTTGATCTGTATATCTATCATCCCGAGGATTGGAAGAATCTTATCAAAGAGGCAATGAACTGCGACTTTAGTTGGGAAACTTCGGCGAAAAAATACGTCAATCTCTATAAATCGGCGGTTAGTGGTTAGATTATGGACTATATTTTTGATGAGAGCGATGTGCACTTCAGGCACCCCAACAAAGCTATTGAAGCGCCCGGAACGTTGACACTACGCATCAGGCTTCGGAGAGGCGCAGGTTTGAATCCCAAAATACACCTTTACCCCGATGGCGGAGAAGTGACCGAAGTATCTATGGTCTATGACCACGTCATAGGCGCATATGACGTTTATGTGGCGTCTATCGATTTCCCTTCTGCCGGGCTGTATTGGTATCATTTTTTGATTTCCACACCCCATAACGACGTTGTTACCATACCTGAACATCCGGGCGGCGGATTTCAGGTAACTGTGTACTCTGCTCCCGAGGGCGAGTCTGAATGGCTCAAGGGCGGCATAATCTATCATATATTTGTGGACAGGTTCCGAAATTCCGGAGAACTGCTTTTAAAGCCGGGTGCTATCTGGAGAACAGATTGGGGAGGTTTACCTCATTTTTTGCCTGACGAAAATGGAATCGTTAGAAATAATGACTTTTTTGGTGGAGATTTATATGGTGTACTTGAAAAACTTCCCTATCTTGAAGAGCTGGGTGTAAATTGCATTTATTTAAGTCCAGTTTTTGAGTCTGCATCCAATCATAAGTATGATACCGGTGATTTCCTCAAGATCGACCCTTCGTTTGGCGGTGATGATGCTCTTGCAGAGTTATGCGCCAAGGCAAGCACCAGAGGCATCAAGGTAATTCTCGACGGAGTCTTCAACCATGTCGGCAGCGATAGCCGCTATTTTAACAAAAATGGCACATACGATAGCCTAGGAGCGTTTCAAAGCGAACAATCTCCATATCGAAGCTGGTTTTCATTTCGTGAGGATGGCAGTTATGAGTCTTGGTGGGGAATAGATTTGCTACCATCTGTCAACGAAATGGATGAAAGCTATAAAGAGTTCATATGCGGAGAGGATGGTGTGTTGAGACATTGGATGAGAAAGGGCGTCTCGGGATGGAGGCTCGACGTGGTCGATGAACTGCCTGATGCTTTTCTTGACCCCTTGTGCAATACAATTAAGAGTGAAAATCCGCACAGCTATATAGTTGGCGAAGTCTGGGAGGATGCTTCCCATAAAATTGCCTATGGGGTGCGGAGACGCTATTTGCTCGGTGGGCAGCTCGACAGTGTAACGAATTATCCGCTGAAAAATGCGATAATATCATGTGTAAAGGAACAAAATGTCGAGCAGCTTGCCTCAACGATTGCATCGCTGTGCAGAAATTATCCTAAACCTGCGCTCAATTCGCTAATGAACATATTGGGAACTCATGACACAATGCGTATTCTTACGATCCTTGGCGGTTCCGATTTTCCGGATAATAAAATAAGCATGTCAAATTATCAGCTAAGCAAAGAAGAGCGAAAGCTTGGAAAGAAACGTTTAAAGCTTGCATCACTGTTGCAATATACTTTACCCGGCATTCCCTGTCTCTATTATGGGGACGAAGCCGGAATGGAGGGCGGCTCAGACCCATTTAACAGGCGCTGCTACCCTTGGGGAAATGAGGATCATGATCTCATAGAATGGTTTAAACTTCTTGCCCGCATTCGTTCGGAGCATAGTTGTTTTATTGAAGGTAAATATGAGCTTGTGCAGGCTCATGCAGGCATTTATGCATTCATAAGGAGCACCGGAGCAAGTCGTGTGCTTATTGCTGTGAATATTTCCGGTGACGACAGGGTCGTTAGCGTTGGGGAATTCAACTATAACCTACTTAAAGAGGAGTTTGCAGATGATTTGACTGTTAAAGCCGGTGAACCGGGCATATTTTCGGTCAAACAGAAGGAAGGATAGGTTTTTTCAATGAATTTGCAGGATAAGGCTGTGTTTTCAACTCTTTTTATTGATAAGCTTGAATCGGTGCGCGGCGTATCTATTGAAGATGCATCCCAAGATGACTACTATATCGCCCTTTCCTATCTCATCAGGGATCAGATCATGAAACAATGGACACAGACTTTCGCACGTACTTACAAGAAGGATAAGAAGAAGCAAGTCTTTTACTTTTCCCTCGAGTTTCTGCTCGGCAGAATGCTGGAGCGAAATATAATGGCGCTCGGACTTCGCGATGTCTGTGAAGAAACACTGCGAGACATGGGACTTGATCCGCAGGAAATCTACGAAGTTGAGCTTGATCCGGGTCTTGGAAATGGCGGTTTGGGAAGGCTGGCTGCTTGCTTCATGGATTCGATGTCGTTTCTTGGAATCGCGGGTAACGGTTGCAGTATTCGTTATAAATATGGGCTGTTTGAGCAGAAGATTATTGATGGATTCCAAGTCGAGATGCCTGATCACTGGTTAAGAACTGAAGCAGTTTGGGAGATAAGAAAGCCACATAGGGCTGTTTTGATAAAATACTACGGAAATGTCCGCGAAGAAGAGAGCGATGATAGACTATGGATCCATCATGAGAACTATGAGTCAGTAATCGCAATGCCATATGATATCCCTATCCCCGGTCATGAAAGTGGTACGGTCAATACCCTGCGACTTTGGAGCGCAGAGGCGACTCAACAATTTGACTACGGCTCATTTTCCAGTGGTGATTATCTTAACGCAGTTTCCAGAAAATATTCGGCAGAGGCTATTTCAGAGGTACTTTATCCTGACGACTCAAATTATCGAAACCGTATGCTCAGGCTGAAACAGCAATATTTCTTCGTTTCCGCAGGTTTACAGAGCATAGTGGCTCATTATAAGAGAAATTATGAGAACATCCGCAATTTTCACGAGTATATCGCTATACATATCAACGATACACACCCCGCACTAGCAGTGCCTGAGCTTATGCGAATATTAATGGATGAAGAGGGACTAAGCTGGAACGAGGCATGGGATATAACAGTCAAGACCGTTTCATATACAAATCACACGATTTTGCCCGAAGCTCTTGAAAAATGGCCTGTGGACGCTTTTTCTCATCTGTTGCCGCGCATTTACAGCATTGTCAAGGAGATTGACAGACGCTTTAATGCATTATTGGAAATGAAATTTGCAGGTAACAGCAAAAAAGTTTCAGAGATGGCTATTATTTCTCATGGAAAAATACATATGGCATTTCTCGCTATCGTTGGCAGTCATGCGATAAACGGAGTCGCGGCCGTACACTCTGAACTATTGAAGAAAGAGCTTTTCCACGGATTTTATGAGGTTTATCCGGAGCGGTTTAATAATAAAACGAATGGTATCGCACACCGAAGATGGCTATTGCAGGCAAATAGAAAGCTGTCTAAACTTATCTCTGACACTATCGGCAATGCTTGGATAAAAGAACCACTGAAGCTTGTTGATCTCGAAAAATCCGGAGCGGTTCATGATTCTTCGTTTCTTGAGAAAATGCGTGCAATTAAGCGGGAAGATAAAGTTCGACTCGCAAGTGTGATTTATGCCAGTAATGGTATTATCGTTAATCCTGATTCGATTTTCGATGTGCAGATAAAAAGAATGCATGCGTATAAGAGGCAATTATTGCTCCTTCTGAACATCTTGGATCTATATTACTCGATTCTTGATAAACCTAATGTCGGCATTGTTCCCCGAACCTTCATAATGGCAGGCAAAGCTGCTCCAAGCTACCATTTTGCTAAAGAAGTCATCAAGTTTGCATCTGTTATCGCAGAAAAAGTCAATAACGACCCTCGTGTCAAGGATTTGATTAAGGTTGTCTTTCTTGAAAATTACAGAGTCTCGCTTGCAGAGCTCATATTCCCCGCATCAGATTTGAGCGAGCAGATATCAACCGCGAGCATGGAAGCATCCGGAACCGGAAATATGAAGTTCATGATGAATGGCGCTGTTACAATCGGAACGCATGATGGGGCGAATATCGAAATCTTTGACGCTGTCGGACCCGGAAATTACATCTCGTTTGGTCTGACGGTTCCAGAGGTTCTTGAGCTATATAGATCCCATAAATATAACAGTCGTGAGTATCTCGCCGGTCATACTCGATTGCGCCGCATTGTCCATGACTTCATTAATGAGGATCCTAATGATGCCATGCGTGCACAGTTTCCGAATATATTCGACTCTCTGACGGCACATAATGACCAATTTTTTGTTTTAAAGGATTTTGATGCCTATGTAAGAGCACAGCAACAGGCAACTGCTCTTTATCGTGATAATGACAAATGGTCTCACATGGCCGCAATGAATATCGCACACTCAGGCATATTCGCAAGCGACGAGACAATAAAAAGATATGCTAAAGAGATTTGGAATGTTTAGGAAGGAACTCAAATGGCTGATCTAAATAAATATCCGCGTTCATCCGGAGTCCTCCTGCCCATCACAATGCTGCACGGACCATTCGGTATCGGTGTGCTGGGCAAAGAAGCAATGGAGTTTGTTGACTTTCTAAGTGAGGCAGGATTTCGTTCATGGCAGGTTCTTCCTGTCGAGTGTACCGGAGATTGTTTCTCTCCATATAACTGTATTTCGTCTTTTGCAGGCGAGCCAATGCTCATTGATCCACGGATGTTACTCGATCTCGGGCTTGTCTCAAATGAAGAACTGGATGAGCGAGCAGCCGATCTTAGTAATGACTCTGTCGAATATCCAGTCATCCGCGAAAAGCAATTGCATCTCCTAAGCCTTGCATTTTCAAGACTTGTCAATAGCCCACATTTTAGGTTCGCTAGACCGTGGCTGGATGATTACGCCCTTTATATGGCCCTCAGGCGACACTTTGATGATCTCCCATGGTTTAATTGGACTGATGAGAAGCTTCGTAACTATGATAGGGCTACCATCAAAAAGATGCGCATAGAGATGCGCAAAGAAATTGATTTTTATAAATTCGTTCAATGGCTTTTTGACAGGCAATGGCAAAAACTCAAAGCATATTCATCAGAACGCGGTGTATCTATAATTGGTGATATGCCAATTTATGTTGCCAAGGACAGTGTTGAGGTTTGGAGCAGAAGAGAGTTTTTTGAAACTGATTCTGCCGGCAACTTCACAGCCGTTAGCGGCTGTCCACCGGATTACTATAACCCTGACGGTCAGCTCTGGGGCAACCCGCTTTACAATTGGAAACTGATGAAATCGGATGGTTATATGTGGTGGATCGACCGTCTCAAATCTGCTATGGAGCGTTATGAGATAATAAGGCTTGATCATTTCAGAGGCTTTGAATCTTTTTGGCAAATTCCCGCCGATTCCCAGACCGCTAAAAATGGTAAGTGGGTCAAGGGTCCGGGCAATGCACTTTTTAAAGCTATGTCTTCTGCAATTGGCGCTCTCCCTGTCATTGCCGAGGATCTTGGTGTGATTGACAAAAAGGTTGAGACTCTTTTAACAAATACAGGCTTTCGTGGTATGAGAGTTCTTCAATTTTCGCATATGAAGGATGATTATCATTTACCTCATAACTACACTCCACTCAGTGTGGCATATACCGGAACTCACGATAACACGACTTTACTTGCATGGCATCATGAACTTGACTATGAAACGCGCTTGTGGGCTCTTGATTATGCTGATTTCAAGGGAGATTGGACAGTCGGCGGAGCAAATTGCGAGATTAACAAGTCATGGATACGCGCTCTGTTTCGAAGTGGAGCTTCGCTCGTAATTATTCCGATACAGGATTTACTCGGTTATGGCGGAGACACACGAACAAATATTCCTGGAACTGCCACCGGTAATTGGAGATTCCGTATAAGAGCAGATACGCTCCGACAAATTGATGCCGGATACTACGCATTTTTGAATAAGACTTACTTCAGAAACAATCCGCCAATGTAGTAAGTTGAGCAAATGGGAGCTTCTCATTTTGAGCCTTCCATTTTATTGCTGTTATCATAGATATGCATGCGCTTGCGCTAAAAGCCTGTATTTTTACCGCGCTGTGAGCTGGGCTAAACAGTATCCTTTTTAATAAAAGATAAATAAAGAAAAAAAAGTTCTTGAATCTTGTGAAAAGATAGTATATAATCCCCCGGGTGTGAATCAGCGATTCACTCAGGATTATATCGGGGTGTGGCGCAGTTGGTAGCGTGCGTGCTTTGGGAGCATGAGGCCGAGAGTTCGAGTCTCTCCACTCCGACCATTAGAAAAACCGTGTGCTTGCAATAAGCACACGGTTTTTCTATGTTTTTCAAGCTTTTTCGATTCCACATATTTAGATTTTTCTTCACTCATTTTGGTATAAGCATATTTTACGTTTAACCCGAGTGAAAGACAACAATTTGCAGGAATTCCCGGAACGCAAGACTCGTTTTGCATTCCGGGAATTCCTTGTTTTCTTTACGCACTCACCTATTCAGCATTCACCAGAATTATATCCAGAGTTTGACCAAACAAAGTAGCCGTTAAGTATATTCTCTCCCACACAGCAGGGCGCATACTTACGTCTATAAGGTTAACATTCCCAAGGTTTGCCCACATATTGTTAACACGTACAAACGCCATGGCACACTCGCCATTCGGAAATACTGCGCTCACCTCTAACTCTGCGTACGGCACAAGATCGTTTACTCCATCAAGCTGCGTCCACATACGTATCGTTCCAAGCTGGGCTAAGGATGCATTCGGTCTGCTCGCTGTACCGCCATTGCCATTGTTAAAAATATTTAGACTAAATACAGGAGGCACAAATGGAACATATTCGGCATTCACAAGAATTACCTCTATGGTCTGACCAAACAAAGTAGCCGTTAAGTATATTCTCTCCCACTCGGCAGGACGCTTGTTAACATCAATGAGGTTAACATTACCCGGGTTTGCCCACATGTTGTTAATGCGCACAAACGCCATAGCACAGTCACCATTTGGAAACTCTGCCGTTACTTCCATCTCTGCATATGGCACAGCAGCATTGACACCATCAAGTTGTGTCCATATGCGGATTGTTCCCGCTTGCGCCAAGGATGCATTAGATCTGCTCGCTGTACCGCCATCGCCGTTATTGAAGATGTCAAGGGTGAATACAGGAGGCACAAATGGAGTGTATTCTGCATTCACGAGAATAATCTCTAAAGCTTGATCAAACAAACTAACTGTTAAGTATATTCTCTCCCATTCTGCCGGGCGTTTGTTGACGTCTATGAGGTTAACATTACCCGGATTCTCCCACATATTGTTTACATTTACAAACGACATAGCACATTCACCATTCGGGAATACTGCTGTTACTTCCAGCTCAGCATATGGCACAGGAATAGCAACACCGTCAAGCTGTGTCCACATGCGTATCATTCCACCTTGAGCGAGGGACGCATTAGGAGTACTTGGAGTACCGCCGTAACCGTTATTAAAGATGTCAAAGCTGAAAATTGGCAGCACACCGAAGTTGAATGTACCCTGATGTGTAATTCCTGCGCTGTTTTCAGCAAACCAATGTACATATTTTGTGGTTATATCAATGTTAAATGGCGCAGTGTATACCAACCAGCCGTCTGCCGCGGTCGTCGCACTGTTAAACGATGGCACTGTCGGAGAAGTTGAGACATTGAACCACTGCTCTGTTACGGTGAGCGCCTGACCGGCAACTTCGGTTGCAAAGTAGAGCATCGTCACTGTGCTGTCCGCTGCCGGACCGACAACAGAGGCGCGAGCGAACGGACGTCCCGCTGCAGGCTCGTTTATGCCTGCCACATGCATAAACAGTGCGGTGGCAAGGATATTATGGTACACCTGTGTGTGCGCTCGGTTAAATATATTGGTACCAAATACCGTGGCGGGCACACCCACAGCAGTCACGCCTGTATAAGCGGTAATCCTGTTGATTGCATTGAGTTGATTGTTTGCTGCCGCAGGATTGTTTTGGAACCAGCCTCCAAGAAAAACAGACTCAAAGGTTCCGCTCGCAGTGCGAATCAGCGGAGTTGTACCATCCGGAATGACAGAATACGTTCTGGCTCCGATCATGTAGACAGTGTCGTGGTTGCCAAAATGACCAGTCAACATGCTGCTTGTAGAGTAGCTGCCTCTAAATACCCCTTCTCGGCTGGCTGTGAGATTATTAGCCGTAACCGGGGTGGAGAAAAGCGAATCCACAGCGGCTGCGGCAGTTTGCTGAACGGCAACTATCGGAACCCCGCTGTTGGCGATCGTCAACATATTAGCCCAGTTTACGTTATGGCTAACCAGAATATTGTATGATGCTGGGTCCAGAGCCGCTAATTCAGCATTGCTTTGCGCCCAAACATAATCAAAACCTAAATCTGCCAAAATGAATCTGGCTGTAGGATGGATGCCTTGTCCAGCCCCTAAACCGCCGTGCAGAACGGCGGCTCGCGGTTGCAAAAGAGGTCCGCCTGCACCTGTCGGCACTGCTGCAAGTGGGGTTGTTTCCACAAATCGTCCAGCTAAAATTGCAGGAGTCAAGTTGGCGCGAGCTGTAACAAAGTCACCAAGCTTGCCTCCTTGAACACGCGAGGTCAGCATCCAAATATCCGCGCCCTCGCGCAGCAAGTCATTCACCACCCGGATGGCGTCCTGATTATTATTGCTGATGACTACGTACGGAGAAGCACCCGCAGCCAACAATGTAGTTGGCAAAGCAAAATCGGCAATTGGCTGCGTCAACCCATCAAACAGTTCCGGTTCCCATATGGATTTCGCGCTAAAACCACGGAGATTCGGGAAGTCAATTGTGACCTCAGCATATATGGAATCAAAGAATGATATATCTGGTGGGGTTCCCAACACAGCGTTTGCAGCACCTCTGAAAGTCTGCCGCATGTTGATAATAAATGTTCCGGCAGGATAAATGACGCCGTCATGGGCGACAATCGTTGTAAGTCGCTCCACTCGTATGCTCTGTCTCATCAGCTTTTCGACCATGTTATATGCTTCCATGAGATTGCGCTGATTTACGGCATCCACAGGGATAACCCAATAGTCCGGGAAAAAGTCACGGTATAGGTCTTGTCCCAACTGTAGGCGCGGACGACCAATCACATTATTCGGCGCGGCTACAAACGGATTGACGAAGAATGGGTCAACTTCATCGCGTGCATCAATATTGTTTATGCCGCGATAATGTTGTTCCAGTTTGTTGAAGAATAGTTCTTCAAAATTCCCAATACTGTAATTCACTGTCGCCCAACCCATAGCAATATTGGCATAAAAACTATCCTGATTTGCATGTGGGATTTCTAAGGTGTATCCTAGGACGCCGAAGAGTGCCGCATACATCGGGAAGTATACAACAGCACCATCGTCCCATCCTTGCTGCCTGTGCTCAAATGGTATCATGTAGCGATAGTATGCGCCGCTGATAGCCGCCCTACCCATTTCGTGCGCCAATCTGAGCATCATTGGCTGCATTAGATCATATTCATAGTTGGGATTGTGCGGCGGTGTGCATGGCTCAATCAATAACCCAGCCACGTGACCATGGAATTCCAGCATAATCGCCGGAGCCCATTCGATAACATTTTGCATTACATATCTGTTTTCCGGCTGTGTTTGGAATGCTGCATCTCTGTTCAAGTCGAAACCATAAGCATTCGCCCTTCTGAGCATATAGCGTCCATCCGGATTGTTTGTCGGTGTAAATACAAAGATGAAATGCTCCAGAGCTTCCTCAACCGGAATAGTCACCGCTGTGGTGTTCGCAGAGGTTCTCTCTATTCGGTTTGCAGTATTGTTGTTTGCAGCCGGATTCGTAATCACTTCTATTGTATCGCTTATATCGATTGTCTCGTAAACAAGGAACTCGTCCCGAATGAGTTGCTCTACCATGATAAGCTGCGAGCAAACACCTGACACTTCATCCGGATGAATGTTGTGGATATAGATAGGAAGCAGATGACGTTCACCATCTTGAATTCGCTCCCTCAACGCCTGCGGATCTTCGAGTTTGAGCGGCAGCGTCACATTCAGGTAGTGGTCAACCGCTGCTTGTGATTCTGCAACCACAATATTATATATGGGTCTGCCTTGGTGGCTATAGCCAATTATATTTACGCCTACATATCTGTCGTTGATGCTTCTTCCGGCACCGGCTTCTGCATATAAATCCAACGCCCATTCCTCAATCTCGTACCAAAGGAAAAAGTCGTCATAAAGATTAAGTCTTATGGGCATACTGCCGATCATTGCATCAGCGCCTCCTGCCGGTGGTTCAACCTGAATATCAAGATCAAATGTGCCCACCACATGGCGCATAGCAAGGGGAAATCCGGCTTGCCCCATTCCTCTGTAACCTTCAAAGGGTTGGTTTATTCCACGATTGACAGCCGGAGCTCCGGCATACGGCGAATAGAACCTCACTCGACTTTCCAAAGTGAAGGTGCCGTTAAGATTGTTAATTAAAGAGTGCTCATATAGGGAGATGAAATGGACGTCCCCGCTCGCACCGCCGACAAAGGTATTGCCGCCGCCGAGCCACGCTTCAAACTCCAAGTCTCCATATGTGTATGTAACTCTGCTTAGAAATGTCGATGGATCTCCAACTAAAGCTGCGGGTACATCTGTGTGAATGGTGAACATACGCGGATCTGTGAGAGATGCTGCGATAGCTGTTGTATAATAGTTCCCGCTTGCCCCTTGTGCTACTGTCGGTCCATGACCCACTTGTCCTCTGTATCGAGCTTGGTAGCTGCCGCCGAAAAGTACCTCTACACTTTCTATGGACATGTTTCCTACGGTTGCCTCACCCGGCACACCCGCACTGCGTGTTGCACCAAATAGTTGAGGTCTGCCTGCGCTACGAACCCGAGCCATCGCAAATTCCTGAGCCGCAAGCTCTCGTTCACAATAATCCGGCTCCCAGCTCCGATGGGAATAATCACCGTCAGAGTCAGAATTTTCCGCTTGCGGAGAAGCAGGTACCCCAAACCTCTCCGTGGCGACTATTTCACCTGTGGCATCAGCAGGTACGGCTACTGCAATCGTCTGTGACAAAAGCACCAACACCAATAGCAGCATCAATACCTGTCTTGAAAATCTCTTTTTACTCATTTTACACTTCCTTTCCTTTCTCATTATAGAGTGTGTATATAGCTACGACGCGAATAGTTAATCTTGATTTTTGCGCACCTCCCCTTTTATATTGAACCGCAGTCTCCTATAGCCGTTTTTCGGCAGTTTTCCCAACACGCATCGCAAGGCTTTCTCTATTTTTCATGCATTCCTTACTTCATTTGCGTGCAACTTCCCTTCTGGGAGCGTTGTTTTTCGATGATTCCTTTCCGATTCCTTACTTTTTGCGTGCCACTACATCGAAGAGATGCCACAGTTTTGTTGGGACGAGAACCGAGGGTCCTTCTGAATACTGCTCCCTGTAATGCTCAATTTCAAATTCTTTAAACAGCTCATCAAAGCGCTCTTTTGTAATAAATGTTGCATCAGTCATGTATGCCCATTCGTCTTTGACTCCGAAGAGATTTCCTGCAAATCTGCCGCCCGGTCTTATAGCATTGACGATCTTATCCCAGAATTCGTCAAAACAATCCGGTCGACAAAATGGTACACTGAAAATCGAATAAATTAAATCAGCTTCAGGTATTATCATATCCTCAAAATTCACTTGTTCGCATTCTATATTTTCTAGTTTTTCCAGCGGCAATTTTGCTGCTATGTTCTCAAATCCATCCGGTGTCGAGTCAACTGCATATACAGTCCACCCGCTTTCGGCAAGCTTTATTGCATCAATTCCACTGCCACAACCGAGTTCAACTGCATGTCCGGTAAAGTCCCCAAAGAGTTCAAGCGCTTTTTTTATCATCCACCTTGGCTGCATGTCCAATGTGCGATTGATAAACTCAGACCAATTCGTATTTTCGTCCAAATGCTGCCCCTTTCACACTTCCATTTTATACTTTTGTTGCATTAACCAGACCGTTTGCATCCGTTTTTCACCAATGTTTTAACCTCTCATTTTTTTAGCTATGGATTGAATTATATCTTCTGTTTCGGTCTCACCACACAAATTAGGTATGCTGTATATTTTGTTTTTACCGCTGCGCTTTACTTCAGCTCTTGTAAGAGCAATACTCTCGCCAAAAAAGTGTCGCTTTCTTAAATCAACACGCGAAATTTTATACCATTCAAAATAATTTTCTTTTACTGTGGGCGGCTTGATGACATGGAAAGAAAGTTTGTAGTGCATCAGCCCCTCAGTTGTTATTATCAAATATACTCTGTCTCGCGAGAGTAGATAAAAGGCATAGGTAGCAGCCATAATTATACCAAAAAGAATAATAAATAGAATTCCGAGCTGAAAAAGAACAGCCCAACCCGGATCTCCCGAAATAGCAACAATGCCCTGCGCCATATACTCAAGTATTCTCTCGGTACGTAGATCTTCCAAATAATTTACAAAGACAACCATGCTCCAAATGCCTACAATTATTAGAGCAACACCGGTTACTAACTGAGTAACCAGTTTACTCACAGAATATCTGAATTCTACCGATCCATCCATTTTTTCAACCATAGGCAATCAATCCCTTTTTGTTAATCACTAAAGTATAATGCAAATGCATTGCGAGTGGGTTTTATCAGTCTTTACTTTGTATTGAGCATAATGCTTACCAACTCAAGCGGATCAATGGGTGCATTATCCTTGTAAACACGCATATTTCCACCTGAAATCTCGTCGACAAGAATAATCTCATCGTTTACACGTCCAAACTCAAGCTTTATATCATAAAGCTCCAAGCCTTTCTCTGCCAGTGTTTCTTTTATGATACCACATATTTTCTGAGTTATTTTTTTTATCTCATCATAATCCTCGCCGCTCATTACTCCCAGCATCACGAGCGCATCTTTGGTTGCGACCGGGTCTCCCCTTTCGTCGTCCTTTAGCGTGAATTCTATGAATGAGTCCAGCATTTGTCCTTCAGTGGCATATGCTCCGTAGCGTCTTATAAAGCTGCCAACAGCACGATAACGGCAAATGACTTCTATGCCTTTTCCAAATATTTCAACCGGAATGACCGTCATTTCGGCACACTCAATATCCGCGCTTATAAAATGAGTCTTATATCCTGCCTCAACTATTTTTTTGAAAAAATACTCTGTGAGCTGCAATCCTCCCGATCCCATACCCTCAACCGACAATCCTACAGTATTCGCTCCCGGATCGAATACCCCATCAACTCCGGTCATATCATCTTTGAACTTGAGCAGATAATAACCATTCTCTAAGTCATAAACGTCTTTAGTTTTGCCAGTGTATATAAGTGTCATTTTATTCTCCTATGTTGATGTAAGTCTCAAAAGGCTTGTGTCATTTGCGCCTGACTCATTATATTCTTGTTTCAAGCTGATTGCAAGATTAAATGATACAACAACAGGGTTACATTTTTCGTCAAAGGTGGTATACTGTCATTATATATACTAAGGAGTTGTTTAAATGCTTATTAAAACCTTACCTGTAGGTATGCTCGAAACAAACTGTTATGTCGTCATCGACGAAAACACACTCAAATGTGCTATTATCGATCCGGGTGGCGATTCAAACACAATACTTGATTATATCGAATCAAATAATCTTAAACCCGAAGCAATTTTTTTGACCCATGGGCATTTTGATCATTATTTAGCTCTCGAAGCGGTCATGGATTCCACAGGTGCTCCGGCATATATCAACAAACTCGATGCAAGCGACGAAGGCATGAGCGACCCTCATAAAATAGATGCAAATGCCGAGCTTAAATGGTATAGGGAAGGCGATATCTTTAAAATAGGCGGGTTGGAATTTACAGTTCTCGAAACACCCGGTCATTCACCGGGCTCTATAACACTCAAATGTGAATCGGCACTTTTCACCGGTGACACTCTGTTTAGTGGCAGTTGCGGTCGCACGGACCTTGGCGGCGGGAGTATGGAAATTTTGCTCAAATCACTAAAACGTCTTTCTGACTTGGACGGAGATTACGAAGTATACCCAGGTCATGCAGAGTCAACAACATTGAACCGGGAGCGTAATTTTAATTACTATATCAAGCATGCTAACGAGAATTCTTAGGGCATCGCACAAAAATGAAACTGAAGCTTGTTGGGCATGAATATAAATATGCTGTTGAACAGATAATGCTATCTCTGTTCCCTGATGAAAAGCCACATTACTTTTCAGACCCCATTGTCGATTCAGCTGAGCCAATAGCAGAGTCTCGTCTCTCTATTGGTGATGCATTTGCTCAGTCTATTACCATTATCCACTGCGGCGACAAAGTTTTTCGAGGAGTGGCGAGAGTAAGCACTGAAAAGCTAAATGGTAAAATCGTAACAGACCGGCTTTTGCAGCGAATCATTAAGCAATCCTTTTATCGGGCGGCGGCTGACTTTATTGACGCCCCTCCAGTCTGGGGTTCGCTTACAGGGATCCGACCTGCACATATAGCTGCCCCGGCTCTCGAAGCCGGAGGGACAAAGTCAGCAATAAAAACATTGACTCGTGACTATTATGTTTCGGCTGATCGGGCGCAAATGTGTGCTCGGGCTGCAAAATCTTCTCTTGAAATGAAACGTTCCCTGTCGCAAAGTGACATCGCGGTTTATGTTGGAATTCCTTTTTGTCCGACAAGATGCTCTTATTGCAGCTTTGTAAGTAACTCTGTTGAAAAGTCTTTTCAGATGATTGACCCCTTTGTTGAGCTTCTGCTAAACGAGGTTGAAATGGCGGGCAATTTAGTACGCGAGCTGGGGCTGCGAGTGATTTCAATTTACATCGGCGGTGGGACTCCGACCACACTGCCACCCGAAAAGCTCAAGGCATTGCTCCTTCAGATAAAAACATCTTTTGACCTCTCAGCTTTGCGCGAATATACCATTGAGGCAGGACGACCGGATACTATAACTGAGAAAAAACTTGAAATAATGCGCAAACTTGGAGTCGATCGCATTTGTGTTAACCCCCAATCTATGTCTGATGATGTACTTAGGGCTATTGGACGCATTCATACCGCCGATGATGCCCGTCAAGCAGTGAGTCTCGTTCGGCAGAGTGGTGCGGTGCTTAATATGGATGTTATCGCGGGCTTGCCTTGTGACACTCCCAAAGGATTCAAAATCACCCTCGATACAGTGTTGGGCTTTGAGCCCGAAAACATCACTATCCACACTTTGTCGCTGAAAAAAGGCTCGCGCATAATGCTTGAGGATACCCCTATTCCTAGCGGAGCCGATGTTGGCGCAATGCTTGAATATGCATCATTGCGGCTTGGCGAAAGCTGCTTTAGCCCTTATTATCTTTACAGGCAAAAGTTTACATCAGGTGGCTTCGAAAATACCGGGTGGTGTCTTCCCGGCTATGAGGGTGTCTATAATATTTGCATGATGGAAGAACTTTGCACTGTAATGGCACTTGGCGGCGGCGGAGTTACAAAAATCATCTCCCACGACAATAGAATCAATCGGATTTTCAATGCGAAATATCCGCGTGAATATATTATGCATGCGGAGAAACTTGAAGAGAAATTTGAGAGAGTACGAGGTTTATACCGTAATACATAATACTGTGGAAAACATCTACCAAAAACCTCTAATATCCCTGCACTCCAAGGCGAACTCAGTTTGCCCCAACAATCTGTTCCGGAGGATCTATATGCCATATCCATATTACATTGACATTATCAACGATCGTGCAGTCGGGGACCCGGCAGGCTTTGCAATGGAATGCGAGGCTATCTTCAACAGAAAAGTTGCGGAAACGGCTGCAATAATTGCTGAGCAAACCTCCGCCGCCAATAGTCACGTCGTGCTGCTGTCAGGACCGTCAGGTTCAGGAAAGACAACAACCGCAAAGAAAATCAGCGCGGCTCTGAAGAGGATCGGCATTCAAGCGCACACTGTATCATTAGATGAATATTTCCATGCACCAAACCCAGATACAACTCCCCGGACAGACAATGGCGAGTATGATCTTGAGTCTCCGTATTGCCTCGACTTGGACCTGCTAAACGAGCATTTCACCATGCTGGAAAACGAACAGGAGGTTCATATACCACATTTTGACTTTGCAAATCAAATGCGCGACCCAGTAAACACAACGGCATTAAAGCTCGGCAAGGATGAATTGGTGATTTTTGAAGGTATTCATGCATTAAACGATATGCTTGCTGACGAACACCCAAATGCGTTCAAACTATACATCAGCGCACGTTCCGATGTTATGCATTATGGAAGGCTTTGTTTTAAGCGTACTTGGACAAGATTATTGCGCAGAGTTGTTCGTGATGAGCTTTTCCGCAGCATGGGTGTTATGCGGACACTTGAGATGTGGGCAAATGTCCGCCACGGTGAAAAAATGTACATTTCCCCATTTAAGTATAAAGCGGATGTTTTGTTTGATTCTTCCATGGAGTACGAGGTCCCGGTCATGAAGCAGTTCGCGCTCAAGGCTTTTAGCGAAGTTCCCGACGACGCCGAGAGACTTGATGAGCTGCGAGCATTGCTGCCTGCACTCATTGAGTTTGAGGATGTTGATTCCAAGCTGGTTCCGCCGGATTCGATTCTCCGCGAGTTCATTGGCGGTAGTATCTATTAACTACACTCATCAGTTGTAAAATAAATGTGAAAAAGCGTTTCGGTCCCCTAAATAATGGTAAAATGTTTGCCATACTAGACGTGGGGGATAGCTTGTGATAAGGAATTTTCTTCGCAATTTCATGACCGGCAGGTACGGACCTGATCATCTAAACATAGCGATGATCATATTTTCTTTCATCCTGTCACTTATCCACGGCGTTTCTGGCTTCACGCCGCTTCTGTATATTTCATATGTACTCCTCGCTTTAGCCCTGTTCAGGATGCTCTCACGTAATATTTCGCGCCGACGCGCCGAAAATGATAAGTTCATCCGATATTGGTGGCCAATTCGAACAAAAATAAGTCGTACCTTTGCAAACATCAGGCATCGCAAGACTTATAAATATTTCAAATGCCCAAGCTGCGGCAATACTTTAAGGGTTCCGAGAGGCAAGGGCAAGCTCCAAATCACTTGCCCTAAATGTGGTGAGCGGTTTATCAAGAAAACTTAGTATAACACAATTTTGGGGGTATTTCTTTAATGACAAGGGACAAAACGTTTATCATGCTAAAGCCCGATTGCATAAAGCGTGGGTTAGTTGGCGAGGTCATCAGCAGGATTGAGAAAAAAGGATGGCGAATAAGTCATGCGAGCACAAAAACCCTTGAGCCGGCTTTTTTATACACGTTCTACGAGCATATAAAAGACCAGCCTTATTTTCTTGATGTTTTTAACTATATGCTTTCAGGCACAGTAATCGGAATGATTGTCGAGGGCGATGATGTCGTCGACGGAATGCGTCGGCTGATTGGCTCAACCAGAGTAGAGGAATCCCCACCCGGTACGATCAGAGGTGACTTTGCTGTAAGCTCTGCAAACAGCCTGATCCATGCATCGCATACTAGTGACAATGTTAAAAAAGAGCTGGACATTTTCTTTAAGACATAATGCTCTTGTAACAAAACAGCAAAACCGTCATTGCAAGGCTATCTGCCGAGGGGCAGTTCAGACCGCAATGACGGTTTTTTCTTTGTTTTTCAGTATTTCACGATATAAGCCAATAATTTTACAACATATTCCTTTTCTTGCGTATATCCTCGCCCCTGAAAGTCAACACTTGGTACTCCCCTTCCAATCGCGACATTATCTGTTCCGAATAAAGTCGCCGCAGCTCGCCTATAGTTAAGTTGGAGCTTACGATTGTTTTTCGGTTAGTCACAAGCCGCGTATTAACCAGTTCATATAATGCGCTGACTATGAAAGAGTTTGTCATCTCAGTGCCAAGGTCATCGACTATCAACAAGTCACACTCAAGATATCGCTTGACTTCTCTCCTTGCCTCATCAGCATCTTCATCTCTTGAAAATTTTGCATCAGCAAATGTGTTGAATATTGACGACGCCATGTCATATACAACAGAGTATCCATGCTCTGCTACAACTCGTGCGATACATGCCGACAAAAATGTTTTCCCAAGTCCTGGTGCACCGTTGAAAAAAAGATTCATTGATTTTCCACCGAACTTTCGCGCATATTCTACACATGTTTCGTAGATTATCTCCATGCTCCGTCGTGATGACACACCTGTATCCGACGAGGGCTTATCGTCGTAATAACTCAGGTCAAAACTATCAAAAGTTTCTTCTCCCAATTTAAGCAGACTACTTAAAGACTCGCTGAGTTCGGATTTATATATTTCCATAAGGCACTGACAGATTTGATTGCGTACATATCCGGTGTCATTGCATTTAGGACACATATGATCTTCACTTAGATAGTCTTCTGAAAACCCTGCCCTTCTAAGTTCCTCTCTGCGCAACTCCTGCAGCTCAAGATTATTCAAACGAATATCTTCTATCCGATCTGCACCAGCTACCCCAAGCGCAACGCCGACCATGCCTGACATTGTCTCCCTGATTTCATTATCAAGCGCCCGGACACGAGGCACAGTTGAGTATATTGTTTCGAGCCGCCGCTCATAAACATCACTCCTCAGTTTACGCCTCGCTTCCAGCACAGCTTTTGCGCGAACCAGTATTTTACCGTCAAGTGCCATAGGCTATTCCTCTTTTATTTTGTTCAGCAATCGCTGCATTCTAGCTATATCCTCTTTGTCCGCTGAGCCAAATTTCTGCTCAATAGGTTGCTTCACATTTTTTCTTGCGCTTTCTCTCTCGGTACTTCCATCCTTTTCCATTATTTCGTGCGTGGTATGCAATCCCCTATTGTGCCAGGAATTTATAATGGAGTTCATATAGCCCCATGCCAGCTTGCCGGTCTTCAGCATTGTTCTGTCATAAGCTATAGCGACTGCGCTCGGGCTAAATCCCATCGCGCTCCAGTTATCGACATACCGCTTTTCAGCATCCGAGAATTCACGATCAAAAATTTGCATAGCAGATTTTATTTCATATCTGACATTTCTTCTGACATCAAGCGCTTTTAAGTATTCTTCGGCTTTATCTAAGGTAAAAATGCCTTCCCTTGCCCATGTATAGGCTGTTTTCTCAATATACCTCACCGATGGCATGCGACCTCCGCTTTTCCCACGGGTTTCCGAGATACAATGAGTTATGAGTTGTAATATCACCTCAGGCTCCATTTGCAGGCTGTCATAAATTCCAAACAACCTTAACATATCGTCAGGAGATAGTATTTTCCCGAGGCTTCGCTGGGCCTCTTCAATAAGTGTGGAAAAAACCGAACCTGACTCAAGCTCACGTTTCATTTCGCTTACCGTAGGCTGCCGGGGCTGATCCTCGGGTAATAGGTCAGTTCCAGTCAGAGGTGGTGCTTTTGAATCATGCTCATTGATTTCGTCAAGCTGCACCAAACCCAAGCGCGATAAAACCGCCATCGCAGTGGCTATGCCTCCGGTAGTTTTCCCGAGCGCGGCGGCGGCTTCTGATGATGAACTCTGTGCGCGAGTTTTCAGGATATACAAGTAAAGCAGCGCCGCATCACCATCGCCTGCACGTATGAGCTTATCTATTGTCTGCCCGGTCAGAGTCACTGTCTCAGAACCGGGCAAAGTAAATTTCATGTCGGACATTTTAGTCTAGCCTTTGATTTCCTTTATCAGTTTACTCAAAGCATCTTCCATGTCGGGCTTGCCGATTTCCTGGAGTTCATACTCCACACGAGTACGAGGCTTGTTTATGCTAATAACTCTTGCAAGGTCTATCGGCGTTGCTATTACGACACTATCGCACGGTGTGCACTCTATCGTTGCTGCCAAGTCGCGCATTTGCTCTTCGCCATAACCCATCGCCGGCAGTAAGTTGCCTATTGCGGGGTATGTGCTGAATGTCTCGGCGATTTTCCCAACCGCATATGGTCTCGGATCAATGATTTCGGCCGCTCCAAAACGCTTAGCGGCAACTATACCGGCACCAATTTTCATGTCGCCATGAGTCAAAGTCGGTCCATCTTCAATTACAAGTACTCTTTTACCGCGAATTGCTTCCGGGTTATCTACACTGATTGTGGATGCCGCATCGACAACCATTGCATCGGGGTTGACTTTCTCTATGCTTTTTCTTACCTTTTGTATGTCTTCAAAATCGGCACTGTCTATTTTGTTGATAACAACAACATCCGCTAGGCGCAAAGTTACCTCACCCGGATAGTATGATAGTTCATGACCGGGTCTATGTGGATCAGTGACAGTAACCATAAGATCAGGTTTATAAAACGAGAAGTCGTTATTCCCGCCATCCCATAGTATAACATCACAGCCACCCGGGTCATTCTCTGCGGCGCGAAGAATCGCTTCATAATCGACCCCTGCATAAATGACATTTCCACGCGTTATATGCGGCTCATACTCTTCCATTTCTTCAATGGTGCAGTTATGTTTCTTGAGGTCTTCGATCACGGCAAAGCGCTGAACCTTTTGCGCCTCAAGATCACCATATGGCATAGGATGTCTCACTGCTATTACTTTAAGTCCATGTGCCATTAGGATTTCCGCTATTCGGCGCGATGTCTGGCTTTTGCCGCATCCTGTACGTACGGCCCCGACTGCCACAACAGGCTTAGTGCTTTTCAGCATTGTATTTTTATGACCTAACATTGAAAATGCCGCACCGGCTGCGTTGACTCTGGCACCCAATCCCATTACAAAATTGTAAGGAACATCTGAGTATGAGAAAACACACTCATCTGCATCAAGGTCTTTTATGAGTTTTTCAAGTTCATCTTGCTCATAGATGGGTATTCCTTCGGGATATAGACTGCCCGCGAGCGATGCCGGATATTTCCGGTCCGCAATATCCGGTATTTGCGCTGCTGTGAAAGCAACGACCTTATATGCTGGATTGTCCCTATAGAAGACATTAAAATTATGAAAATCCCTGCCGGCTGCTCCTATAATAATTACTCTGCGTTGTGACATAAGCTCTGTCATCCTCTCATTGAAAAATACGAAGTTACTACAGTATATCAGGATTATTTTGCCATAGCAATAAAATTGTCGCTATAAAATTACACAGATATTATATATGTCTATCGCTTATTATTATAATGTCTATCATTCGAAATAGCTTGCAACTGCTTTGTGAATGTGCTACATTATGCATGACAGACTATCAAAAGAGATAGCTTTTCCTGTCAACCCAATCCTTTAATCAAACAATGGCGGTGCAGTAATGAATCTTTGGCATAATATCAATCCCGACAGAATCAAACCTCACGATTTTATCGGCGTCATCGAGATCTCTGAAGGATCCAAGATGAAGTACGAACTGGACAAGGAAACCGGGGCGCTCATATTGGATCGAGTGCTTTATACAAGTACAATTTACCCTGCAAACTACGGCTTCATACCCCGCACTTTTGCTGATGACAGCGATCCGCTCGATATACTCGTGCTTTGTTCCGAACGCATTCAACCTATGGCGATTGTGCGCTGCTATCCAATAGGCGCTATAATCATGACAGACGGCGATTCAGCGGACGAGAAAATAATCGCGTTGCCTTTCAGTGACCCTCGATATAATACCTATCACGATATAGCAGAGATCCCTGCGCATGTTTTCGAGGAAATGACTCATTTCTTTACGGTGTACAAGAGACTTGAGCACAAGGAAACGGCTGTTTCGGAAGTTGTTGGGCGCGAAGAGGCTGTTAAAATCGTAAAAACGGCAATGGATCGTTACAATATCCAATTCGGTCAGTACGGTTATTAATACTCTGTGAAAAAACAGGTCAGATGCAATATTATTATCGCATCTGACCTGTTTTCTGTGTAATTATAGGCTTATGGGCTATCCTCCTAGAGTCTCACTATCCTTCCAGTGCCTCATGAATCGTTTCCTGAGGACAATTTAAACGAATCGAAACTCTGTATTGACCACTTGAAGCACCATGCTCCATAGAACCATTATATTTTTCGACACACTGCCTAACAGTTTCCAATCCATACCCCCGAATTCGCCCCTTCTTTTCTTGGGGAACTGTCATACAGGGATTGCAAATTTCGTAAAAAATCATATTATTTTGCTGTGTGATTGTTGCCGTTATCTTCCGGGCAGCACTCTCATGCAAAATACATTCTTCTATGGCATTATCAAAAGTATTTCCTATTATAACACTCAAATCTACAGAAGAAACACTGATATCAGACGAAACAAAAGCACTAAGTTCAACGCTGATATCATTGGATTTTGCTTGTTTTATATTGTAATGCAAAATAGCGTTTAATATCGAATTTTCAGTATCAACGATATTGCCCAGTTCACCAAAGGCTTGACGGATTTGCTCATACTCGCCGATAGCTTGTACATTTTCTTTTAACCCAACCAATGCTTCAATCGCAATAACATACTTGTTTAAGTCATGCCAGAGTGCACGTGTCTGCTCCCGATCCTGAATTACATTTTGATAATACTGCTTTTGCATTTCATAATGATGGTTTGCAAGTTTCTGTTCTTCAATTTTGACAGTTGCGCTTTTGATAGACTGCGTATTGAAGATGATGACTCCATTGATATAAAGAAGTCCTACAAGAGCAAATACCAGTGCCAGCGAAATATCACCATCAACCCCGGGGAAAAGACTAAAGAAAATGATAGTTATATAGATGCTTATTAAAAGGCAGGGAAATAGCGGTGCTATCTGTTTTAAAGATAAAGTGGCTCGATTTTTTCGCAATATTGATGCTGCAAACAATACCACAACAAAATGAACTGTTCTTGCAAGCGCAATATAAATCACTCTGTAATTACCGTGCACCATGAGTATATCTGCATCAAATCCAAAAGAGGAAAGAAACAACAGGCACAGGTACTCCGCTACTACCGCCAATACCATAAATATCAACGCCCCATAAGCCGCTGATATGCGTGTTGTCTTATACAGCACTCGCGCAATCACAAGAACCAGAAAATAGCTTATGCCCGCTCGAAGAATCGGATTTAGCGGCAGAATTGAAATAGCCAATTGCAAAAGAAAATAGGCTGTCACAAATATTGCTACCTTTGAGTACGCAATTTTCCGCAATCCAAACCAACTGTTAAAGAAAATATGTACAAGTAAACAAAAGATCAATACGGTTGCGGTCTCGAAAAAAATATAATTCACTAAGACCTCCTGACAAAACAAAAAAGCGCCTGTTCAAAATCCTTTTTTCGCCTTCTGCTTATCGGTATTTTCTCATTATTTGTAAGCAATAGCTCGCATTCATTTACCACATTGACGAAATCAAGATTTACAAGATAGCTTTTATGAGGCGAGCAGAAGGCATTTCTCGGCAATAAAGCCTCGACATCACTTAATTTCATCCTACACTCATATTTTCTGTTTTTTGTGTGGAGAGCAATTGTGTGCCCTGACGTCTCAAAATAGAGGATATCACTTATGGGCAAAACATAGGTTCGTCCATTTTCTGTAATAGAAAATTTCTGTGGCGCAATTTTGTCAACAGCATCATT
>Ga0123352_10000446_pt1 | contig 49995 bp, 43 predicted proteins | sample TergutLab28metaG_FD_89700 | JGI IMG/M metagenome (GOLD analysis project Ga0123352, IMG submission 89700) | Labiotermes labralis P1 segment gut microbial communities from Petit-Saut dam, French Guiana - Lab288 P1 | ecosystem: Host-associated > Arthropoda: Insects > Digestive system > Gut ... | reverse complement strand
TATTATAGCACTAAAATCTAGTAAAAACAAGGATTAATTTAAACTTTTTTCAGCTTGAGAAAATGTTCTAGATTAAGCAAATAAAACTGTGATTTTGAGGTTAAATTTGAGCAAAATTCTCGTGTAAGTGCGTGTAAATATACACATATATTAAGTAAAAATATTATTATAAGATGAAAATAGCATTTCCTAATGAATGAAAAACGGACCCTTAAAGTCCGTTTTTTTCATTTTTAGGTATTTTTTTCTTTTAAGGTAAAAAGAGACATTACTATAAATATCTCCTTACTTTAATAAACCTTTGCTTAAATTGAGATTAGACTACAATCCATGCAGCACCAATTATTACTAAAAGAATAAATAAGACTAAAATCAATGCATACCCATATTCGTTTCTTTCTCCGCCGTGGCAACCTTGACTCATAATTACGCCTCCTTTCATATTAACTCATTGTATTCTATGTCTTAAAAGCAAAAATGTTCTTGTAAAACGCCTATATTTAGCATTTTTTTTCTTGATTTTTTTATTAAAAAATGGTATTATATTCAATGCTATGGTTAATATTAGATAACAAGGAGATTAAAAATGGTTATAAAAAAATATATGAAAATCACCAGATTCTGCTTGCTGGTCCTTTTAATTTTGGGACTTTCGGCATGTCGCCGCGAAAAAGGAATTGTTTTTGGTGACCTTAACGAACAGACAACCTATCTGCAGGTAGGCAACTATCGCATCTCTGAAAGAGAGCTTTACGAACGTATGCTTATGCAAAGAGAAGGTAATTCATTTACTGTTATTGATACCTTTATTGAAGAGATCGAAAGAATTTTCTTGAGAAGGGAAATTCAGACAGTAATTGATCAATGGGATGAGACTTTTAGAGAAAGAGCCATTGAAAGAACTCGGCAGGCTGTTTACGGAACTGATGATTTAGAACAAATCAATCGGATGAATGCAACTATCAGAAGACGCCAGGAGCGCCAGTTTCTAGATAGTATGGCAATCAGAGGTATTTTAGCTGATTATATCTTTGCGGAAAACATTTTAGTTCTTAATCAACTGGAATTCGCTAAAGAAGTTTTTGCCAGAAATGTTTTAACTCGTTCTTCTGCAATTGAAAAAATTGAAGATGCGGACGGAAATGAAATTGACAATCCGGATTACATCAGTGAAGCTGATATCGAGCGTCATTTTGACGCAAATTTTAAAGGACGTGGTGATTTTTCCGCAATAATCATCAGGTTTACAAATTTAGCTGAAGCTGACCGTTCAATGGAAAACATCATAATTGATTTAACTCCTTATGGAGGTAGAAGGTATCATGGTGCTAGGTCTTTCAGAGGCGAGCTTTATTTAGTTCCTGATAATATTCCTTTCAATCAAATTATTACGGCTGATAATGTTCATTTATATACAAACTTCAACTCAATTGATGATGGTCGGGCAATGCTTATAACTTATCTTCGCATCTATCATCACTTATTTAGTTTTAATGTACAATTTACTGAAGCAGATATTAATCAGTTGGAAAATTTAAGTTTTGAGGAAATTATCGCTATTTTAACTGATGAAGCTAATGAAAAATTTCATGTTTTTCAACACGACTATGATGATTTATTAGATTGGAACTTCCAATTAACTACGTGGATTTCCAATAATCTAAGAGTATACAACGAAGAATATGCTATAGAAAGACCGCGTTTTACTGCGACTCCGATTTCTATTAACAATACCTTCTTCTTAGTATATAAACTAGCTGATGGTGTTGATCCTGAATTAGATGATGAATTAAAAGCTTATATCAGAAACGAAATAATCGAAGAACGTTTAACTTCTAGTTTTATTGCTTCTCGCTTAAGTAATGCAATGTTTGATCTTTTAACATTAGAAATCTATGACGGCTTTATCGAATTACTTTATTCCAACATCGACGGTAATTATGACAGAACAAGACGGACAAGTACTAATAATGTCGCTAAAATCATCGTTAGAGATGAAGGTGATTTAAATGATGAGCATACAATGATGCCTTTTGAAGCTTATCTGTCAGTTAGAGACTTATTTAATGTTTTAGAGGCAAGAATGGGTTATCATATTGCAAAAATTGCAGTATCTTCTCAAATACTTTTAGGTAGACAAGATGTTAGAAATCTTATCACTTCTGAAGATAGAGAAGCTTTCCAAGAAGATTTTGATTTAACAATGAATAACTTTAGAGACAATCATTTTGCGCATATGGGTTTACCTTCTTCTTTAAATAGAAGACAATTCATCAGAAAATATTTTGCTGGTGCTAGAAATGAAAGAGAAGTTATGGAGTATCATTATACTTTAGAAAAAATGGTTGAAATATTTACCAGTGACTTTCGTTTCTTCTTCCCAGTTATTCGAGATGGAAATAATGTCAGTGTTTATGAAATTTTCCAGCAGTACGCTCAGTTATTATTTGAAAATCACTACAATCTCGGTGTAAGCCATTTATTAGTTTACCTTGATTTAGATGATAGTGGTTCACCAGATAATGTCGCAAAAGTGCTTACTGAAGAGGAATTAGCCTTTTATGAAGAAATTGTTTTCGAATTACTATTACATATTCAAGATTTAGCCACAAATGTTTTTGAAGCAAACTACGTCGACTCCTTACGTTTTATAGCTGATGAATATAATCGTGCTAATAAATTCAATACTACTTGTTTCCGTTATATTGATCGCGACAATAATATTTGTGAGCCAGGCCGAACTTATGGTGACTTAAGAAGAAAAGGAATTCATCTTCGTTTTGAAAACTTAAGTACAATCAATAATAGTTCAGCTTGGAATTTCGATGAAGTATTTATTGCTCAGCTTGAAAAAATGAATGAAAATCTTCCTGATCCTTTCCCTGAGCAATATGTGCAAAGATTCGAAACAAAAGATGATTTAACTTTATCTAGTTTTGGATGGCATATGTTAGTAATTACTTCAGCTACCGACATTGAGAATACTGCTTCTGCAAGATTCTTAGAGACTAATGACCATGCCGGTGCTTTCAGAAATCTAAGATATACTGATTATGATGGTACAGAAGTTATCCTTAATGCTTATAGCGATCATCACTGGTTAAGCGTTAATCAAGTAGAAATCTTTTTAAGAGAAATGAATCGCACTAATGGTGTGGAAAACTTACCTGCCAGAGTTAAAACTGCAGCTAATCTTTTCTTAGGACCAGTAATCTCTAAGTTTAACAGTACAGAAACAAGATTATTCTTAATGGCTACATTAATCGAAGGATATCAATTTATGGGAACGAATGCAGATCGCAATGCAGAACTTTTACTTACTTCAATGGAAGTTGCAGTTCGTCGTTCTAATGATTATCGGACATATACTAATCCTTCAATCAATCCATTGCATACATGGTTCTATGATTTATTTGATTTTCGGGTAAGGGGGGCATAATAAATGATAAATAAAGTAGACAGATCTAAATTTCGCCGGATAGCGCTTATCGTTGTTATTCTCGCTTTCGGCTTAACTTTAACAGCTTGCCGGGGCCAACGTGTAGGTGCTCGAGTTGGAATAACAGATGATATTTATGCGACAAGCGGTAATTTCTCTGTTACTCAAAGGGAAATGTTTGATGCGATGTTGTTTCAAAAAACAGGCTTTAATTTCCTTTCACCAAACAGTCTTCGTGCTCTTCAAGACGAATTAGTTTTCAGTCCTTGGATTGCTGAAATTAATTTTGACGGAGCAACCGTAAACAGACTTACCGAAGTCCGTGAAGGCAATAAAGATATTGATAGCTTATTGATTCGTGAAGAAAGAGAAGTTTTCAATCTTGTGCTTCAAGGTGCTTATGGTACTGATGATTTAAGAGAAATCAATCGTATTTCCGGTTCACAAAGACGTACTGTCGAACAACGTTTTGTTGATAGTTTTGTAGCTCGTGGAATTCTTGTTGATCCTCGTTTTGATAGTAACCGTAATTCTCACAATATTTTTGATTTGCAAATTCTTAATTCTTTCCGCCTTGAGCTAGCTAGAAGTAATTTTGCTAGAGCAATTTTGGAAGATGATGTGCAAAGAGAGTTTTTGCTTGATGACAGAGGTCGTGAAACAGAAATCAGAAATCCTAATTATATCAGTGAAGACGATATCGAAAATCGCTTTGATGTTTTACATGAGAATCGCAATCCATTAGATGCAATTATTATTCGCTTTGCTAATCTTGAAGAAGCAAACCAAACAATGAGATTATTCGGAGATTCAAGTACTATTGATTATGATTTTGGACCTGGTAACTACTTCCGTGGTTTAAAAAGCTATAAAAACAGATGGTATTTAATTCCTCAGTGTGTTGCTGGAACTGCTGGTAATCCAAGAGAATGTACAACTCAGGAAGCTATTGAATGGTTTGATAATTATCGTGTAGACTCAAGAGTTGACGTTTCTTTAGATTCAATTGATAATGGACGTTTACTTTTAATTGAGTTCGTAAAAATTTATATGTATATTTATAGTTTCAGAACTTCTATCGATCAGGCTTTCATTGATTATCTTTATGGCTTGCCAACAGTTGAAGCTGTTCGTGAAGCAATTTTAAATATTGACGATTCTGAGACTAGCGATCTTTACTTTTTCCGTAATCGTTTCAGATGGACATTTGATGACTTAGACAGATTTAATTCTTCGTTGCGTAGTTTCATTTACTCATCATTAAGAGTAGATCCACCTGCAAATGTTAGTGGTGTCTTCCGTTATACTTCTGCTCCGCGTAGTTATGGTGATAATGTTTTCTTAGTTTATAAACTTACTGATGCTGAATTAAGTGATTTTAATGATGAAATGCGTCAAACAATCTGGGATGAATTATTTGAAGAAAGACTTACTGCTTCCTATATCACCCAACAAGTAAATCGTCTTATGGAGTTAGTCACTCTTACAATCTTTGATCCGGATTTAGACTTAATGTTTTCACTTTCTAATCGTTTGCATCCAACAACAAGACAAAGAAGTAATGAATTTATTGCTAGAATCGTCATTGAAGCTTGCGATGATTTACATGTTGCGGCTGCTGAATATAATATTACTCCACTTGCTTTTTTCCAAGAAATGGAAAGAATTAATGGTCGTAATATTGCTTCAAGTTTATTGACTGAACGCATTTTAAGAGCTCCGGAAACAGGTCTTGTTCAAAGAATTACAACTGATGATATCAGAAGGCATCGTGAAGCTTTTGAAGTAATTATGCGTAATTTTTCTAATGACTTCTTCGCTTTTAACGGTTTACCAGCAAGCATGGGTAGACAAGCTTTCCTAAGACTTTATTTCCAAGCTGAAACTTTAGAAGAGGCTTTTGTTAATTCATTTGAAGCTAATGCAGTTTTAGATATATTTTTAGAAGATTTGATTAGCGCTGACGGCATGAATGAAAGATTCTTAAAATATTCTGATATCCTTTATAATTCATTTTATGATGTTACGTTACATCATTTCCTGATTTACATTGATATGGATGAAGATGGCGAACCAGATAATCCTCAGGATTTCTTGGATACACTTAATCCTACCGAATTAGCTAACTTTCAGGAAAGGGTATTTGCATTAATGGCTCAGGTTCATGATTTTACAAGAAATTCCAGACAAAGTCATGTTAATGCCTTTAATGAAATAATCAATAATCTTAATCAATCAACGCGCTTTACACCAGATCCTGAATCATGTCGTCGTGAACCGCATCAATTATCATGTGTTTGGGCAGAATTTAAACGTGATGGTTTATTAGTCAGAACTGAAGATTTAGGATCAATTACAAATGTTTCAGCTTTAAACTTTGATGAAGATTTTATCGATCAGCTTGATTTCATGCGTTTCGCAGAAAATGGTCGCTTCCATGGTCAGTTTATGCAGGAATTAGGCACTGATTTCTACTCTTTAACGCAATCAAGATTTGGCTGGCATTTATTAGTCGCTACTTCTCATCAAACTCCAGTTTCTGCTCAATTTTTAGAAAGAGACGATCGTGATGATGACGGTTACCCACAATTTAGTAATGTTGGTATCTTTAATTCCGAAGGTGAATTAATTGAAAGAATTAATGCCTATAACACAGGCACAGCACCTAGCTTAAATCAGGTTCGAATTTATATGGCTGAAAGACATTTCGCTAATGGCGTTGAAAATCTGCCTGGTCATGTAATTCAAGCTTTGGATACTTGGTTTAGACCAGTTATTGATAGATTTGAAAATTCGATAAGTCAATCCTTCATATTGCGCTCGATTTTAATGGAGCAACATGGTCAAACTGATGGAATTACTTTTGCTAGTAGTAATAATCAACAACTGTTTGCTCGTACTTTTGAAGTTTCGGTTCATATGTTTACCGAATATCAATTTATTGGCCGTGAAGATTTAAATCCATGGCAAAACTGGTTTCAGGACTTCTTTAATTTCAGTTTAGCCTAAAATGCTAATAAAAAAATGCGTTTCTTTTGAGAAGACGCATTTTTTTTGTTTATATTTTTGTACATTTTTGGCACTTACCATGAAAATTTAAGTTATGTGAATCAATGGAAGCATTAAGTTTTGAAGTTACTTGTTCATATATATCCGAAAAATTTAATTTAAAGTCAACATCAATTATTGAATGACAAGAATCGCAAATAAAATGTCCATGTTGATTAATCCTTGCCTCAAAGCGTTCCTGGCCATTTATAATTCCTACGCTAACAGCCTCGCCATTTCTACAAAATAATTTTAAATTCCGATAGACTGTAGCTAAACCCATTTGCGGATAATCCTTTAGCAATGTCAAAAAAAGCATTTCTGCCGTAGGATGCGAATCAGTGGACTGTAAAGCCTTAAGAATCGCTTCTCTTTTTTGACTATAGTTATTCATAATAATTTCCAACTTTCAAAAGTTATTTACTAAGAGTTTTTATTATATCATTATTTATAAATCTTGTCAATATTATAACTTCTTCAGTCATAAAGCAAAAAGGCAACTAAATATTGTTGCCAATTTTTTTATTTAATGTTAATTAAAATTCTTTAGTCGCTGCATTCATTAATGATGAGCGGAAAGTAATTTTTTTAATAGGCATCTTATCTTTAAGAAGTTCATAAAATAGTTCACAAAGATTTTCACAAGTGGAAACTTTCTTTGTCACAACTATTCTGTATTCCGGATATGACCAAGCAAGTTCATGATCAATCTTTTTAAGAGGAACACAGTACTTAGGATCGTTAACGATTCCTTCTTTTTGGTATGTAGCAATAACTGCATCCAAAAGTGGGTCTCCTTCTTGAAAAAGTGTAGCATGATGAAAGTTATCAAGAACTTCCGCCCAGGCAATTTTTTGAGCTTCTTTACATGGGAAGGCAAAACCAGTTACAGGATTAACAGTATCTTCTAGTTCAATTGATAATAATCCTGAATGCCCATGAAGATGTTTGGCTTCTCTTGGCCAATTCATAAATCTGTGCGCATATTGAAAATCTACATTCATAATTGATCGGTATTTATTATTTGACATGATTGAATTCCCCTTTTAATATTGATAATCATTTTCATTTTTAATTATATCATTAATAGAATGACTTGTCAAGTTTTTTTTGAAAATAAACTAAAAGCAAACCTGAAAGTTCACTCTCAGGTTTGTAGTTTTATTTAATTAAAATGCATAATCCATATCAGCGAAGAAACCAAACTGATAAAGAACGTACATAATGTTATGGTTGATTCCGCCAGTAGCAAAGTTACCAATCGAAAACCTTACTTGTTCGACTCTAGCTGACATATATAACGATGATGAATAACCACCAATAAAAACATTAGGGTAGGCCCACATCAATACTTCCATTGGCAATCTAGGTGGCAAGATAAAAATATCATTTTCTGCCATAAAATCAATTACTGGTTGATTTCCTGACAATGAAGAATTCCAAGATGGGTGTGGCTTATACATTAAAACATAATCATCGCCAAATGTCGCAACAATATTTTCAAGAGCAGTTAAGAAGCTTGGAACTCCGTAACCGCCACCACTAACGCCACCCGAGTGGGTTCCGCTAATAATCATAACTGGCTTTTCACTGTCAAATAAACCATCAAGCATTGTTCTTAAACTAACTTCTTCATCAACCGCAAATGACGGATTGCCGAGCGTTGCATCAAAGAAGATATCTCTTCTAGTCTGGCTTAGTTGATCAAGCATATTAAAAGGCATTACTTTTACTAAGTTTGTTCTTAATAGTTCAGCCCTGACTTCTGGCATTACATCGTCTCTTAGTAAGCCAAATTCTGGAAATTGCATCCAATATTCTACATTTGTCCTTTGTGAAGCCACGTATGCCAAATCAAAATTAAGTAAAATTGCCTCATAGTTTGCCGCCGTTAGTTGGTTTTCACTACTTATTAATGGTAACCAGAAAGCATTTAAATCAGTTCTTCTGTCGCGCCAGTTATTAAAGCCATTCGCTCCAACAAAACGATTATCAACGCCATTTCCAGTAAACATGCCTCCATAAGTCCCTACACCATCTGATAGTAACGTAATTCGAAAACGACTCTCTGGAATTTCATTTCTCAGTAAAGCATAATATGGTAATAATACTCGTAGATCATCTACAAAGAAATGAAAATTTGGACTGTGATAAGCCTCTTCTAGTTCGGCTATTGTTTCACGGGCAATTTCTGCAATTTCAGAAGATGGCAATGTACCATAAGTTACATCTCTGATTTGAGTAACGTGATTAGGCATTTGGGCTACATCAAAAGTATCGTTTCTTGTGAAAAAAACATAACTCGGATTTGAGTGACTTAGAAAGTGAAGTGAAGCATATAAAGTCGGTAAGGTACCAAAAGTAAAGTAAACAAAAACCGTGTTATCTATGCGTCCAAGTAAGGTAGCTATTTGTTCATCAAGTATGGCAATTTTAAGTAATAATTCCGCTACTTCTAATCGCAAAGCATCTCTTTCTGCTGTAAGATCAGCAATCAATGTTTTTGAGGATGCTAAATCAGCTTCTAATTCTGAGATGGTTTTTTCCAAATCACTAATTCTTAAGTTTCTGTCTGCCAAAGAATCTTTTAGTGATTTATTCTCATTCTGTAATTCGGTTAATTGACTACGTAGAGTTTGATTTTCATATTCCAACTCATCAACCCGATCTCGGTAACTATTATTACAACCAACTAATAGTAATAAAAACAGGCAACCAAGAACAACTATTGAAATCTTTTTCATAATATTTCTCCTTAATTTTAAAAAACTAATATCTAATATAACATAGCACGATACCTTTGTCAAGAAAAAACGACATTTTTCGGCATAAAATGCTATTACGAGTATTAGCATACTCAATACTAGCATATATAGTACTCAATAAAAATATTTTCCATAAAAATTACTTATTTTAAACCGATTTTAAAAATAAAAAATCATCCGTTTTGGATGATTAATACACTTAATTTATTAGTTATTTTATACCATGTTTATAAAAGCTAGTTTTTTCAGCCGCCGCAACATTTTCACTGAAAGTAAAATCACTTGTCTTTTTCAATGCATCGGTAATCGCTGTTAGTTTTGAATTCATATTATCTAGCATATGCAAAATAAAAGCCTCAATAAAAGCTGGTTTCCTAGAAGAGCCAAAAGCCAGCTGCCCGTGATGAGAGATCATCATATGCTGAAGCAACAATACCTCTTCAGAATCTTCAAAACCATTTCTTAACGCCTCTTTAGTGATTTCTGCAACTCCTAAAGGGATATGACCTAAAAGATGCCCTTCTTTAGTAAATTCTGGCTCTAATGGCGTCTTGTATTCTTTTATTTTCATAATATCATGTAAAACAATTCCCGAAATTAAAATATCATTATTTATTTCCGAATATAGCACTTTAAGTGATTCCGACATCTTAAGCATTCCTAAAGTATGTCTAGCTAAGCCACCCAAATAATTGTGATGCATTCTTGAGGCCGCCGGATAATAAAAGAAAGTTGGTGAGTAGCGCTTTAAAAGTTTTTTTGTGATTGTCTTTAAAATCACATTATTAATTTTGTCAACAAACTTATTAATTTCATTCATTCTTTCAATAAGACCTTCACACTCAGGAAAGAAGGCTTTCAATGCTTCTTCAATAGCCGTATCAGGCTCTTTGCCAAATATTTCCTCGAAGTTCAAAAGACGTAAGGAAAGCTCTCCTGGCTTACGCTCAAAACTTTCTGTTTCCATAAAATAAATATAACCAACTTTTAGTAACTCTATTTGCTCTCTGACAATCCGGATTCCGAATACTTTTTTAGGTACTGTTTCAACGATTACGCTGACGAGATCTTTATTCTGGTTAAAGCCATTAACTCTTGCGTAGAATTTTTCCATGATTAAACCTCCAGTTGATAAATGTAAATTGCAGGAAAAGTCAAATTAAAATTTGTTCCCTTAATCCTGACTTTTCTTTTTCCGTCGAAAATATTATAGACAGGTTGTAAATATTTTAACATATAATTGTGATAATTATTCTTAATAATTAAGCGAAACTGATAAGTTTTAGCTTTTAAATCAAAAACTAGGTGATTACTGTCGGAAAGTTTATCAATAAAGCTTATTCTTTCCATAATAGCTGAAAATTTTGATATTCTGAATAATGGATATTTTTTGCGGATTGTGATTAAATCTTTAACCATTTGACTATATTCTAAATATTTATCCTTTTCTTCCCAGTCAATGCCATTGATTTCATCACTTTCCTGATAGGAATTATCGCTACCTTGTTTAGTTCTGTAAAATTCCTGTCCGGCATGTATAAAAGGAATTCCTTGGGCTAATAAAACCAACTGAGTGCTTAGTCGATGAAAATCATAAATGTTTTCCTTGTTATTTACTGATAAATAGTCAAAAAGTGTTTTGTTATCATGACATTCAACATAATTAATGCTTTTTGCGGGGCTGGAAAAAAGGCTTGGTGAGCCTAAAAATAATTCCTTAACACCTTTAAGTGTATTTGCCAAATTAATTGTTATTAAATCACGAAATCTGTCGTTAAAATGAGCAATCCCAGGTAATTTTTCTTGATTCTCAATTGTACTTCTTTCCGTTATTGGCAAAGTAGATTCAATATTCCAACCTTCGCCATAAAGCATAATTCCACAATCATATTTGTTTACTGCCCGTTTGATTTCATTTAAAGTTTCAATATCAATTAATCCCATTAAATCAAGGCGAAAGGCGCTTATTGCATACTTTTCGCTCCAGAAGCAAATTGAATCAACAATCAGTTTTCTGATCATTTTTCTTTCCGTAGCTAAATCATTGCCGCAGCCGGAACTGTTAGTTCTTAAATTTGTCTTATCATAACGATAACTATACCCAGGTACTAACTTTTGCATAGAAAAAGACTCAAGATCATAAACATGATTAAAAACGACATCCATCGAAACCCGCATTCCTAGCTGATGAACTCGGTCAATAAATTGCTTAAGCTCATTAATTCTAGTGTAAGGACAATTGGGGTTACTACTATAAAAACCATATGGAATATTATATTGTTCCGGATTATAACCCCAATTATAATCGGTACCATCGCTATTGAAATCAAAAATCGGTAAAAGCTGGAGATGAGTAATACCAAGAGAGCTAATATATTCTAAAGCTGTATCTTGACCAGAGGTTGTTTTTGGGGCTTGCAGCAAGCCTTTAAAGCTTCCTTTCACTTCTTTTGGCAAATTTGTCTTACTAGTTAAATCACGAATGCTTGCCTCGTAAATCACCATATCTGTCGCTTTACCGCTAAATTCAGGTCTTGGATATTTAAACTGATAGCTCTTCTGCCAATCAATAATATAATTATAATCTCTTTTGGCATCGCTGGCAACTGCATATGGATCAAGGGTCAGCACTTCCTGATTATTAATGTTTATTCGATAACGATAGCGATATTTATCCAGATTACCATTAATTGTCACTTGATAACAACCAAAAAAATGTTTAAGTGGATAAACTGCAAAATTTCCCTCGGGACTTAATAATTCTATTTCTACTTTTTTACTTACTGGCGAATAGAGTCTAAAATCCGTTTTCTGATTATGATAAGATATCCCTAGTGGACCATTATAAGAAATAAGTTGGTCAAATAAAGGATTTCTAGTGACTGCACCAATCTGCAGATAAGCCTTAGTACCTAGATCGTCCGTTAAATAATAGTCCTGATTTAAAGCAAGACTATCAACCGTAATAGCCGCATACTTAATATAATCATCACTCTCATAAATTTCTTGAATTTTCAGTTCTGTTTGTAAATCAACATCTGACAAAAATAATTTCATTAAACTCTTCCGATAAGACTTATGAAGAATTATGGTAATTATTTGAAAAGTATCAAGGTAACAATCAAACTTTTTTGTCAAAAAGAACACCGCCTAAATATTTATTTTCGACGTAAGTTTTGATTTCCTGATAATCATTTTTAAGTATATGGTTAATAACTTGAAACTTAATATCATCAACGATGGCCCCAATAAACTGGACACCCTTTAAATTATATAAACTAATGAGTTCGCCGCCCTTAAACTTAAGTTCACAAGTTTTCTTAATTGGCAGCTTTTCATCAATTTTTTCGATAAGAGCACTTTGATCTGGTGATTGATAGAGAATACGATTAATTTTATTGGCAGTCAAACAAAGTTTTTTCCCATAAGTATAAACTAATAAGTTATTGAAACTATCTGCTTTTGTAACAAAAGCCAAATTAAAAATACTATTAAATTCGCTATACTCCTTATTGGAAAAGCGCCAATAATTTTGATAGTTTTCGTGATTAAGATAAAAAATTAAAGCCATAAATTGATGAAAGTCCATTGCTTCCAGATTTTTCGAATTAATTAATTTAGTAATTCCTACTTTAAGATTTGGAATAAATTCAGCCAGATTAGTTTCCTGCAATAAAAAAATTATTTCAGTTATTTTTCCATATTCAAAAATCTTTTTTAATTCCAGAATTACTCTTTCACCAACAATTTTAGAAATTAAATTGGCATCCTCTTTTATAGCCGCAAAAGTTTTTTCTTCAAGAGTAAATCCTAGTTTTACAGCGAAATAAATCGCCCTTAAGAGTCTTAAGGCATCTTCTTTAAAGCGTTCATGATGGTTACCGACTGCCCGAAGCATTTTGTTTTTTAAATCCTCTAAGCCATTAACATAATCATAAACTTTAAAATTTTTATCCATCAAAAGCGCATTGACAGTAAAATCCCTTCTGGCAATATCTTCTTTAACATCGGAAGCGAAACTAATTTCGTTAGGATGACGGGAATCAATATATTTACCATCAAAACGATAAGTTGTTACTTCAAAGGAAAAGCCATCTTGAAAAACCGTTACACAGCCATACTTCTTGCCAGTTTCGACACCCTTAAATAATTCCAATACTTTATCAGGTAAGCAGTTAGTTGTGATATCAATATCCTTTATTTCCCTTTTTAATAAATAATCACGGACTGCTCCACCAACAAAAAAAGCTTCATAGCCATTATTTTCCAGGATTTTAATAATTTTAATTCCACTTTCTAAACCCATAATTCATCTCACCTTATTAAATATTATACAATAATTAGGACCCAAAAACACCATTAGGATACTCTTTCCACTAAAAAACTTATTCCGCTATATTTTTCAGTCAAGCCTTGCAACTGCCTTTCGAACGGATAATCAGGCGGATAATTAATTATTATTACCTGACACTTTTGTTTTACTTTGGAAGAAAGTGGCCTTAATACTCTTAAAAGCTTATCTTTTTGTAATTCAAAGAAAATATCCAGGGCTTTAGCTTCTCTTTTTGGACCATAGATTTCCAGTTTCAAGCTATTCCTAAAAGGAGAAGTATGAGTTCTTTCGCGATTAGCAATTTCTTCCTCATAAAAACCTTCAAAGTCATTGTTAAGCGCAAATTCTAAGGCATCGTTACAAAAATTAAAAGCTTGAATTATTAAGTCTGTTTGCTTTTCTTTATCGTTTAGATTATTGATGACAGTTCTTAAATCTAGAAAACAGCGCTCTTTAGAATTAAAATCCTTTAAATTGTTATAAAAGTCAAAATTTAAAAGACCAACTAACGAAAAATCTTTAGTGCTTAAGCCAATATCAGTCGTTAACACGATATCTGCGTTCTTCCATTTTTCTTTAAAATCAGCGATAACAATTTGCGCTTTAGGAAAATGGTTTTTAAGTTCTTCCTGAAATTGCTCCAGGCCAGGATAACTTTCAATAAAGGTTTTATTATCGCATGCCAAACAATTATCTAGCCCTTCTTTCTTAAATCCACAGGAGCAACTCATCATATTATTTTCTTTATGATAAGCAAGTACTTTTAGACAAAGAGAACATTTAATGACTTCGCCACAACTACGACAAGCAATCAAATGGGCATAACCTTTAAAAGGATGCACTAATAACGACCGTTTTGTTTGCAAGATATTATCAGCAACTATTCTTTTTAAGTTTTCGCTTATCAAAGAAATATTACCTTTTTGTAGTTCTTGGTTCATTTCAACTAAATGAATTAATGGTTTATCATCAATAATTTCAAAATCATTGAAAAGTTTTATTTCTTTATCGAGAAAAGCTTTATACAGATTAACCGTAAACTCCCGATCTTCTAAAATCAATGGAATATTTCTAAATCTTGCCTTAAAACTAGCAAGCTCAAGTGTTTCGATTGGATTAAATTTATTAATCCGATAACGATAATTTGTCACCTCTCTAATTATTATTAAGTCGACATTAGGATAAATAAGGCCAATTTCATTTTTATGAATAACCGAGGCATTTTTATCTTTAATTAATAACTTTGTTTGTTTTACGCTTCTTAAATCAGGACAAACAATTAAAACTTCCTGATAATTCTTTAAAAAATTGCTATTTTTTTCTAGATAGCTTCCAAGACTTTCTTTTAAATAAAAAGTTTGAAAACCACTATTTTTTAGTAAGTTATTAAAAGCATTTAAAGGCAACTGTTTTTTAGGAAAGAGGATTTTAATGGCTTGACTATAAGAAAAAAAGTATTTTTTAACAAGCATTTTTAATAAAGAGATAACTTCTTCGTCAACTTTTTGTTCAGTAGTAGCGCTAATCGGCTTAATACCTTCAATAACTTTTGTTTCTTTGTTTTCGATTACTAAAGCTTTAAGCATTGATTTGTTAAATTCGACTTCTACAATTTGACCTGGTTCAACAGTTTCTTTGGCATAATAATCAAAAAGCCGATTCAAAGTCGGTCGGTTTAATATGCAAACTTTTAAAATAAAGTAACTCATTTTTCTTTAGTTTCCGTTTTCGGATTATCAAAGGAAATCTTCTTATAATCACCATTATTAATCAGGTTTTTGAAAGTACGGAAAACATTAAGCGTTACTGTCGCGTCTTCTAGGGCATCATGACTTTGTGCGCTTCTGGTTTGCCCCGTAAAACGTTCATAAGCCCTAAATAGCCCTATATCATTTTTGACATTGTAATAGTTTTTGATAAGCTGTAAAAGATTAATAAAGTTTGTTTCGTTTGCTAAGCTAGGAACTTGATTAAGTTCATAGGAATCTTTTAAAGATAGAATATCGTTTCGGCCCCAAACAATAATATTTGGACTATATTTTGCAATTAATCCTTTGAAAACGTGATAAAAGCTTTCATAATTATCCCATTGATTGACACTTTCAAAATCGATTGATAGAAATTTCTTAGTTCTTTTACTAAGTTTAAAAACCGATGGTTTTACAGACATCCTAATATATTCTAAAATATTGAAGTCCTTATTGCAAATGACAATTCCTGCCTGAATAATTTCAGCAGTAAAGTCAGCTGGCATATCAAAATCATGCATAGAAAGTTCAAAATCTAGAAACATTAAATTGTCGAGTTCATTAATTAAATTTTTGATTCCTTTCTGAATGTTAGAAAGATCATAATATACTTCTTGTCGATATTGACGATTTTTAATGATTTTGATAATATTAATTACTGGATGAGCGGTCTTGCCTTCAACAATTTTCTTTTTTGCTTCGTCATACTCAAACGAAATAAAACGACCTTTATATAAATAACGGCCAAATTTTTTTATCGTGCTTTGTTGCATATAGAAAAAGACCAATCCGCCTTTTATTTTTACCGAAAAATACTTACTTTCGTAATGATAGTTATAAATACAAGCTGTAATAATCATATAAGACATCCCTTTGAAAACAATTGATTTACTCTATTATTATATCATTTACCGACTAGAAAGGAAAGGCATAATTAGATAAATAACTTTATATTTTTATTTTTATAAATATAACTGCTTTAAAGCTGTATAATTCTTTTTCCAAAAAATGTTTAGTTTTTAAGAAAAATTTCTTTTATCTGCTGGATAAAATTAGCTTCAAGCATCATGATTTTTTGTCTGAAAGACGCAAAATCATTAACTGCATCTTCATAATTTCTTAAAAGTTCTAAAATTTGCTTTTCAATATTTTCTATGTCATTGAAGCCAGAAAGTTTATATTTTTCCGGTATTGCAACATCAAAATCATTGGTAGCTGCGTTTTGTTTACCAACTAAAATCATCATGCCAAAAAAAACAGTTTCTTTTGGCAAACGCTCAGGTCCACCAAATTCGCCAAAATCAATATAGAGCTTACTGCTTCTAAAAAGTTCAGCTAATCCTTGTGGTGTATAACCTCTAAGTGGGATAAACTTTATCCTTTCTGACTTCAATAATTTAGTTAGGGTTTCTGAAGGTTTTGAGGGATTATAAAGTACTGTATCTACCCGATTACTGGCTTTTAAACAAATTTCGCTTGAATCCAATAAAAAATCACGGCTTATTGGCTCTACCAAATAATGAATATTTTTGATTTTCTTTTTTTCCAAAAATTGATAAGCAAATTTAGAACCGCATAAATTGTATACATTATTAACATATTTTTTGGATAAGCGCTTCCTGATAAACTTCTTGATAAGATTCTTAAAATTTTTTTTAAACATAAAAATATCATTGGCACTAATGCCAAGCCACCAGATAGCTTTTTGAAGATTTTGATAGCCAAGCAATAACCTTGTATTTGATTCCGGCACAATCATGATATTTTCATGGTTATCTATAATATCCTCTAATTCCAAAACCTTAGGATTATAAATTTCATAACGGGCTGGCGTTAGATTATTGTTTTCTTTATTATAATAAACCAGATAACTTTCAAGATTACATGCTTCTAAATAAAACCTTAATTGATGTAAAGCCTCTGGACCACCTGACTGGGCATGAGCCGGGCAGAATATATATACTTTTGTATTAGCAGTTATTAACATATTAGCTCCTTAATTCTTCAGCTTAAAAACTCTCAAAAGCATATTTATTATTTCTTTTACTTCTTTTGAGAAAAAAATAAAATTGATAATCGCAAAACAACTAACTACAACTATTGCAGAGATTGCGGCTACTATAAAAAAATTAATAAAATTATTAATTTCTGGAACATATTGTAATCCAATAAAAATCAAAGCAAGACAAGTCAATAATTGAATCGATATTAATTTTAGAAACCAAAATAAATTTTTATTAAAGTATTTCCGGAATGTATAGATTATTTCAATATGAGCCATTAAAAGATTAGCAATCAAAATTCCTAAAAGAATGCCGATTTCAGCCAGCACAACGGTTCCAAGAGAAATCAAAACAAGCATTGTTATTGCGGCAATAATCTGGATATTTCTTCTAACTTTGAACCTTCCTGATAATAAAATTATATTTCCACTTGGCACATGAATAGCTTCAATCATCGCAATTATAATTCCCAAGATAGCGAAAGCGGGTATTATATAATTTTCTGCATCAGAAAAATTCTGAGTATAAATCCTAATAAAACTCATTATTGTGATAGCCGCAATCGTATATAGAATTGTGGTAAGTACAATAACAATATAATTATATCTTTTAAAAATATTGTACAATTTTTCCTGATCATCATCTATAATAGTTTGGCCGATAGCGTTTCTTGGTCCAGTTATAATTGCATTCGCAACATTCTTAAGGTTTGTTATTACCAACATATAGACTGAATAAATGCTTGCCATATATGAAGAAATAAAGACAGCCATAAAGATTACTGGCGCTGATAGGTGGATTACTGAAACAACTTTACTTATCAGTAAATCCCTTGTGCCTTTTATTAAAGAATAGTCTGGTGTTCTATTTAAGTTCATCTTACCAAACAGAATCCTAAATAAAACAATTATTCCCAAACCATTAACAATATTGACTGCCATAACCGCAAATTTAAAAGCTAAGAAGTCGGTTCTCAGAAAAATCATTATGAATGAAACTATAGCTGTTATACAAGTAAAAATCAAATTATATAGAATTATATAGTACTCCTGTTGTCTAGCCTCAAAATAGCATAAATACTTGGACGAAAGAAATAATCTAAGAGCAATTGGGAAAATTGTCATAAAAAATATCAACATGATATTAAAATAGCCAAGTCCGCTATTGATTAATAGCGGAAAGAGAAAGACAACTATCAAGCTAGTTAAAAAAAAGAAAATTCCGATTTTTCTAAATACTTTTTTAATCGTTGAAAGAATTATTTCTATTTGTTCTTGTTCACTTTCGACGATTGGTCGATATAAAGCAACGGTTGCGGAAACACCAAATCCAGCTTCAATAATCAATAACGCCATAATAACTTGGCCGATTGTATTAGTCACACCGTTAAAATCCGAGCCATAAAAACCAATTACTTCTCTGGTAACTAAAAGGGCTATTGCCAAATTGACAATAACCATTAAAATATTTAGTGTTAAGTTCATTATGCTTCGTTTTGTCTTAATCATTTTCTCATCCCTTATAATGTGCTATAAACTAGATTTCTTTCAAGTAAGCTAAAACTGCCTCTTTCCATTCGGGTAGTTTAGTAAAGCCATTTTTATCTAGCATCGCTTTTGAAAGACGAGAGTTATGTGGTCTTTTGGCTTTAGCATTATATTCAGATGTCGATATTTTTTTTAGACTTACATTAATTTTTGCAGAACTTAGGATAAATTCTGCAAATTCATACCAACTACAAAAACCCTCATTAGTAATATGATAGATACCATAGGCTTCAGTAAAAGCCAAATCAACTAAAGCCTTTGCTAAATCAACGGTATAAGTTGGGGAACCAATCTGGTCATCAATGATTTGCAGTTCTGATTTTTGTTTAGCTAAATTTAGCATTGTCTTAACAAAATTACTGCCATTTTTACCAAATACCCAACTCGTTCTGACAATAAAACTTTTATCATATGCTAATGCCAACTTTTCGCCTTCAAGTTTAGTTTCGCCATAATAATTAATCGCTTTAGGTTTTTCTGATTCAGAAATTTCTAGATTATTATTAGCACTAAAAACATAGTCCGTTGAAAGATAAATAAATTTTGCGTTCAGCTTTTTTGCCTCAGAAACTATATGCTTTGTGCCAATAACATTTACTGCATAACACTTTTCTCTATCTTCCTCTGCCTTATCAACAGCTGTATAAGCCGAACAATGTATAATTATATCTGGTTTATATTTGGAGACAAAATTTTGTGTCGCTTTTTGATCAGTTATATCAAAATCATTGATATCGGCCGCACAAAAGATAATCCCTTTTTTGGCTAATAATTTACAAACATCATAGCCTAATTGACCATTAGCACCAGTCACAAGAATTTTAGTCGCAAAATTAACCTTTAGATTAGCAAGTAAAGATGCTTTAGCGTCTTTATCTGAGAGAATCAGATTTTCTGTTAATCCTAAATTTAACTTTGGTTCTTTATAAGATAAAGAACGATCATGATTATAGGAATAAAGATCATCAACCTTATACGTAACTTCTGCATAATCGGTTAAAGTTAAGAAACCATGAGCAAAACCTTTAGGGATAAAAAGCATTTGCTTATTTGTTTCATTTAACTCAACGGAGATAGATTGCAGATAAGTTTCAGAATCTTCACGTAAATCAATCGCAAAATCCAAAATGCTTCCCTTTATACAGCGAACCAATTTCGATTGAGCGTACGGATGATTCTGAAAATGCAACCCTCGAAAAGTATTTTTCTCTTTAGATAAAGAATGATTATCCTGTACAAAATCAATTCTCGATAATTCTTTTACTCTGGTTGTATAAGTTTCCATAAACCAACCGCGACTATCTTCAAAAACTTTTGGCGTAATAATAAGGACACCAGAAATTTTAGTCTTTTCAACTTTCATTTTGTTTTCCTCTTAACTATTCTTTTATTTTAAGAATATCCTGCCACCACTTATCATTTTTAAGATACCAGTCTAAAGTAACATCCATGCCTGTCTTAAAATTCAACTTTGGTTGCCAATCTAATTCACTAGTAATCTTTGTTGGATCAATTGCATATCGTAAGTCATGACCTAAGCGGTCTGTTACATAATTAATCAAACTTTCAGGTTTTTTCAATTTATCTAAAATTAATTTGATAACTTCCATGTTTGTTTTTTCATTATTGCCACCAATATTATAGACATCCCCTATTTTACCCTTGTGAATAATTAAATCAATTGCAATACAGTGGTCATCGACATAAAGCCAATCACGGACATTTTCACCTTTGCCGTATACAGGTAACTTTTTATCTGACAAGGCATTGATAATCATTAAAGGAATAAGTTTTTCCGGAAATTGATAAGGACCATAATTATTACTGCATCTTGAAATCGTAATAGGCAAGTTAAATGTTCGATGATAAGCTTGAACTAAAAGATCAGCACCGGCTTTAGAAGCACTATAAGGACTTGAAGTATGAATAGGCGTTGTTTCCTTAAATAATAGGTCTTTTCTATCAAGTGGCAAATCGCCATATACCTCATCCGTTGATACCTGATGAAAGCGAATATTACCATTTTTACGGCAAGCGTCCATTAATACTTGTGTTCCTAAAATATTCGTTTTTAGAAAAATTTCCGGTTCAAGAATCGATCTGTCAACATGACTTTCAGCCGCAAAATTAACAACTATGTCGAATTTTTCCTTAGCAAATAAAGCATAAATAAAATCTCTGTCTGCTATATCACCTTTGACAAAACTAAAATTTTTATTTTTCATAGCTTCATCTAAATTTGTTAAGTTACCAGCATAAGTTAATAAATCAAGACAAACTATTTTATATTTTGGATGCTCATTTAACATATAATAAACAAAATTTGTGCCGATAAAGCCAGCACCACCTGTAACAAGTAATTTCATAAAGGCCTCCTAATATTGAATCTTTCCGTCAATAATTTTTTGAAGATATTGACCATAACTCGATTTTCCATATCTTTGTGCTGCGGTTTCTAAGTCTGCTTTAGAAATAAATTTATTGATGTATGCTATTTCTTCTGGTATTGAAATTTTAATACCTTGTCTTTTTTCTAAAAGTTGTATAAAGTTGGAAGCTTCAAGCAAGCTATCCATAGTTCCAGTATCTAACCAGGCAAATCCTCTACCCAGAAGTTTTACATCAAGAAGATTATTCTTTAAATATAGTTTGTTCAAATCAGTTATTTCTAATTCGCCACGCTTGCTTGGCTTAAGGGCTTTGGCTAATTTAACACAATCATTATTATAGATATACAGACCTGTTACTGCATAATTGGATTTAGGTTTAAGCGGCTTCTCTTCAATTGAAACAACTTTATTGCCTGCATCAAATTCAACAACCCCAAATCTTTCCGGATCATTGACAAAATAACCAAAAACGGTTGCGCCTTTATTATTTTTAACCGCCTCTTTTAAAATTGCTGACAAGCCGTTCCCATAAAATATATTATCACCAAGGATTAATGTACAATCATCATTACCGATAAAATCCTCACCAATAATAAAAGCTTGAGCTAAGCCATCTGGTGACGGTTGTTCACAATAAGAAATATTAACGCCTAGTTGGGCTCCATCACCTAATAATTTTTTAAAACCAGGAAGATCAGTTGGCGTAGATATTATTAGAATTTCTTTAATTCCTGCCAACATTAAAGTTGAGAGCGGATAATAAATCATTGGTTTATCATAAACCGGAAGCAGCTGCTTAGAGGTTATTTGGGTTAGAGGATGCAATCTGGTTCCACTTCCACCAGCTAAAATAATTCCTTTCATAGTTAATCATACCTTTCATCTTAAAATATAATTCTAATTACAAATATATATAAAATACTAACAACAAAACCGATTTTACACAAGAAAAACAATGAATTACTGCTTCTTCTAGCAAAATAATAACCTAATAAAATAAAGTGAAATGCCATAAAGATATCGGATATTCTTTCCACTAAAACTAAACTACTTAATATACTTTGGATAGTTAAAGCAGCCAATAAAATCAAGATAAACTTTCTTTCTAGGAAACTCAATTTATTTTGCATAATAATTATGAAAGCAAAGATTAAATTAACTATAAATTTCCAAGAAATATTTAAGTCAGCAAACGCAAGCTCATTAACATAAAAGGCGTATCTAGACAAAAATGGCAATGTAACAGCATATTCCAAGATATTAGGAATAATATAAAAACTGATAAAACTAAAATAGATTAAAACAATCAATGACCACCAAAAAATCAAGACTTTTTGATTCTTTATTTTTAATAAAAAAAGTATCAATCCTATCAAGCCAAAAATAATACTGGTATGAAAGGAAAACCCGATTAAAAATAACATCAGCCCTTTAAACTTTGACTTATTCAAATAGACTAAACTTCCAAAAAAGAAGCTTATTCCCAGTCCTGATCTTAATACAATCATATTTGAATAAGCTCCATAAAAAGCTAAATAAATGATTAAAGAATAAAGAACAAATTTCTGTTTATTAACATTAAACTCTTTCCCTACTCTGAAAAAATCATAGGCTTTACACAGAAAGAAAGTTATTAAGGAAAAATTTATTAATGCGATAGTTCCGAAAAATAAGCGACTGTTAGTGCCATAAACAGTTCTAAAGAAAGCGGTCAAAAATTCATAACCAACTTCAAAGCGCAATCGCCTGATATTTCTAAAAAAATGGTTTAAACTTGCCTCTAAAAAATGATTGCGATAAGCTTCAGTGTCAGGAACAGATTGCGGTGGTCTGATTGCTACTAATAAGGCGAGTGCCAAAAAAATCAGAATGACAGCAATTTTAGATTTTTTTCCTTGATATGTTATCGTTATAAGCAGCAACAAAACCAGTAAGAGATAATAAGATAAGAAAATTGCTATCATGATTTTATCCTACAAATCTTTATTATAGACTGATTCAACAAACTTTAAGCTTTTACCAATTTCCTGATGTTGAAACTTCCATTTTTTAACCGTGCTTTTAGTCATTTTTCTTGTTGTGGCACTATGATTGTGGAAAACGCAGATGTCGAAATCAAAAGCAAAAATCAAGTCATATTTTGTTCTTCTAAACTGTAATAAATCCTCTTCACAATAAAGAAAAACACCTGGATAAAATAATTCTTCAAATTTATCACTATATTTTTTAGAAAAAATTAGTGCTGCCCCATTTAAGCCTTCAACACCAATTCTGCTTTTAATCATTTTATTTCTGAGCCAATAGCTAATTGGAAAAAAAGAATAAAGGTATTTATTTAGCATCTTATGTCTCTTAAGAGCTGCTTTTACATCCTCTAATGAATTCAAAACTATTGATGGATTCTGGTTAAATTCCCTAACAATGTTCCAAATTTTCGGACCTAAAACATCAAAATTAGTTTCTTCGTATTTATTATAAAGTTTTCTACTGAAATCATAATCGTCAATATAAGTATCATTGTTAAATACACAATAAAAGTCTGGATTTAATTTTTCACGGGCGTATTGACAACCAACATTATTGCCAGCAGAAAAACCAAGATTATTTTCCAGCGCAACAAAATGTAAACGATCATCTTCAGAAAACTCTTTAATAATTTTTTCTAAGCTATTATTTTTAGAGCCATTATCGACAACAACAACTTTACTATTTGGACTATACTCAAAAATTGATTTCACACAAATTATTGTATCAACAGAGTTTTTATAATTTAAAATAATAAAAGCAACATTATCTTGCATGAAATCACTCTTTCCTCAATTTTCTTTAATACCTTCAATATTGCCCTTTGTTTTAAGAAACCAGTCATGTCTGATTCTAGGGGCTTTCGAGCAAGGACCTTCCGTAATACTATCTTTTTGATTATTAAGCTTTCCCTCAAGTAATTTAATGAAATTTTTAGCTGCTTTTTTACCATTCCAAACTTCAGTTATCGTTTTTAGAGCATTGAAACCTAGTTTTTTACAATAATCAGCATCTTGTAAACACTTAATCGTATAATCAAGCAATTCTTTATCATGACGATAAATCAAACCATTATTGTCGTGGTGAAGTAAAAAAGGAACCGAACCGATTAAATGATAGGCAATAACTGCACAACCGCTCCCCATTGCCTCATTAACAACCGCTCCCCAACCTTCATTACGATTGCTAGTAAAAATAAAGATATTTGCTTCCTCCATAAAACTTCTCACTTCATGATATGAAACAGCACCTTGAAGTTTTATATAGTCAGTTAATTGCTTTTTGGCGATTAATGTTTTAATCTTCGTTTCTAAAGGACCAGAACCAACCATGTTTATTTCAAATTCCATTCCTTTTTGCAATAACTGTTCAGCTAATTCGATAACTTTTTCCGGATGCTTTAATTTTAAATAACGTGAGCACCACAAGATTTTGGGCTTAGGGTTTATTTTTCTTAAAAAAAGACTTTCCAGATTATAATTCTTTACTTCCGGAAAATAGCCAAATTTATAAGCTCTATTTTTATAAAGACGTAACAAAGAAAAGTCAAATGCAGCAAAAGCGCTTGCTGACAACAAAAAAGAATTTTTATTTTTTCTGAAACCATGACGCTTTAATATTTTAAGTACATATAATGGATGTAGTAATTTCAAATAGGTTTGTTTTAAAAAGCGTTCAGAAATAATAAAATTGATTTTATTTCTTCTTTCTTTGATTATATCTTCGATTATAATGCCAAAAATAACTACTTCCCTTTCAATAGCTAGCTTAAAAGCTTTTTTTTCGGCCTCTTTATTTTCATAACTTTTAATAATAAAGGGATATTTAATATTCATCTCATCATAACCAAGATTTCTCTGTTCTTCGGGAAGAGCCATTGTAACGATAACAGTAAAATTCTCTTTAAAAATCGCAAACAATTCAAAAAGAAAAACTTCAATATGATGATTTACAAAGTTGCAACAATAAGTTATTTTCATGAAAACATCTCCGTTAAAGTTCTCTATAAATTGCCAAGTAGTTATTCACCATAGAAATTATACCATAATTTTTAGATTTTTGAATGCATAATTCGGTTTCAAAATTGCTATTTTTCAAGTTTTCTAAGATTTCTTTCAATGTTTCTGCATTTTTAACATCGACAATCATTCCACATTGAGAGTTTATTATTTCTGGACTACCTCCGCTATTAAAAGTAACTACTGGTGTACCGCAAGCTAAAGCTTCAAGATTTGTTGTTGGAAAAGTGTCTTCAAATGTTGGATTCAAAAAGACATCTGAAGCACTATAAATTTCAGCTAATCTTTCAATGTTTTCTGTCCTTATAATCCCAATAATATTATTTGGCAAATGTTTTTTTTGCTGCTCGGTTAAACCAACTAAAATAATTTTATAACTTTCATCGAGCAGTTTGGATAATTCAATAAAAACATTTAATCCTTTTCGTTCATCCCAAACGCCTGTAACTCCCAAAACAATGAATTTATCGCCCAATTTTTCTTTTATTCGCAAATCAGAATTGCGCTTTTTAAAAATGTCAAGATTGATACCATTATTAATCGTATAGATTGGATATTCTTTAAAAAAAGACTTTCTGACTAAACCTTCTAACCATTTTGATGGTGTTATTATTGTAATATTAGTTAGCGAAGTAAACAATCGCTTTTTTTCTAAGTAATTCCTAGTTGAATTATCAAGAAAAATTGATTTCGGATATCTGCTTTTTTGTGGACATTTATAACATTTTTCCAACCATTTATTACAACCAACAAATTCAAAGTGAGGACAATGACCAGTAAAAGGCCAACAGTCGTGGAATGTCCAGACAACTTTAGCCTCTAAATTTTTGAGCGCTTCAAATAAAATCTTTAAATTTAGATAATAGCCATGGATATTATGTAAGTGAATAATGTCAAATTGCCTTTCTTTGATGACCTTAACAAACTTTTTGGTTGCTTGCTTCGAATAAAATCCTTGTCTATCAGTAATTCTCGATCTTAAGGCATGAAAACGAACATCCCATTTATTACCAATTTTAATAGTGTCAAATCCTTTTGGATTTCCTCTACTATAAGCAATCGTACATTTATGGCCTTCTTTTTCTAAAGCCTGATAAATATCAGTGCATATTCGCCCTGTGCTGCCAATTCCACATACTGAATTTATTAGTAATATTTTCAAAATTTATCACCTAATTCGTAATAATTTTATTAATCAATTGCCTTAGCTAGTATTTCTAAAGCCTTATCGGCAGTATCAATATTGAGCATTTGTAAATTAGCCGTAAATTCCAAACGTAATTTCTTATTCTGGATCAGCAATTTAATACTTTCTGCAATCTCAGTGGCATCCTTTTGACAAATAATTCCTAATTTACCATTATCAAGCATTTCTGCAGCCCCCGCAACATCAGTCGTAACAATTGGCTTGTGCAAAATTCTAGCTTCATTTATGGTTGTGCAATAGGCTTCATGTAAAGATGTCTGAGCATAAATATCACACTGCTTCATAAAACCATAGGGATTATCGGTAATTCCTAAAAGCAGAAAGTGCTTTTCAAGTTTTTTTACTTTAATGAGACTTAGCAATTCCTCTTTAAGTTCTCCTTCACCTAAGACATACCAGCGAAAATTAATTTGCTTTTCCAACAATTTTTCAGCAGCGTCTATTGCCAGAAAAAAACCTTTTTGGGCATTTAGCCTGCCAATTGTCAAAATTCTGGTTCCACTAAATTCATCAAGAAAACCTGCACCTTTATTTGCCGTATCATGAATTTTTTTAGTTGAAATTACATTATAGAAGACTGATGTCTTAGCCTTCCATTTTGGAAAAATTTCTGTAAATTCATTGTAAATATCCTGACCGACACAAAAGTAATTATCAAATTGCTTTAAAGGCGTAGTTAATTTTTGCACTTTAAATCCTGTTGTCAAAAAATCATTATGGATGAAAATAAACTTTTTACCAGCAGTAACTTTCTCTGCCACATATTTAACAATAAAAGGCATATGCATATGATAACAAACTGCAACATCATAAACCTCTTCAGCAACTGGCAATTTTTTAAAGTTACCATTGTATTCCGCAATTACATCTCCAAATATTTTTTTGATGAAAACTTTAAATGCCTTAATCATTCTTTTCTTTTTCAAATGATATTTCATTGTTGCCTTAGCCCCTCCACAAGTAAGGATAAAAGCTTGCTCTTTAGTGATAGGAAAATATTTTAATATCACCTTATCAGGAATTTGATTAAGGAATTTACCATTAAAATGAACTAATGAGAGATGTATATTATATTCTTCCTCTGGTAAAATATTAATTAAATTAAGTAATGCTCTTTCTACACCACCAGCAATCAGATGCGGTGAAACAAACAATATCTTTTTCATCGTTTCATCCAAATCGTTTTATTGATAATAGACGTATAACTTTGAATTATTTTAACCACTTTTGCGGAAACATTAAGATCATGATAATCATCTGCCAAAACAACTAGCTCCTTATTCTTTTTCATCGATGTAACAACTTCTACAGCTTGCCTGATGCTAATTTCATCAATGCCACCGACAACAATTGTGCCTTTATCTAAAACCTCCGGCCGTTCAGTTGAAGTTCTGATTAAAACAGCATTAAAATCCAAAATTGAACTTTCTTCAGATAATGTTCCGCTATCAGAAAGCACACAAAACGCATTCATCTGCAAGTGATTATAATCACTAAAAGAAAAAGGCGGTAAATTTCTAACTAATGGATGAAACTTAAATTTTCTGGCGTCAATGAATTTTTGACTGCGGGGATGCGTTGAATAAATTACTGGCAACTTATAAGTTTCCGCAATATTATTTATCGCATTCATTAAAGACATAAAATTTTCTTTATCATCGATATTTTCTTCCCGGTGGGCCGAAACAATAATATATTTATTCTTAGTTAAGTTTAAGCTCTTTAGAATCGGTGAAGTTTTAATTTTAGCAAGATGGCGGTTTATTACTTCTGTCATCGGCGAGCCAGTTACAAATATCGTTTTTCCGTCACCACCTTCCGATAATAAATATCTTCTGGAATGTTCAGTATAAGGCAAATTTACGTCACTGATGCGGTCGACTATCGTTCGATTGACCATTTCTGCAACATTCCAGTCCCAACAACGATTTCCGGCTTCCATATGAAAAATAGGCACCTTTAATCTTTTAGCACTAATCGCTGATAAGGCACTATTAGTGTCTCCTAAAACTAATAAAGCATCTGGTTTCTCTTTGGCAATGATTTCATAGCTTTTGGCAATAATATTACCCATTGTCTCGCCAAGTGTGTTACCGACCGCTTCTAAATAAAAATTTGGTTTTCGAAGTTCCAAATCTTCAAAGAAAATATCATTTAAGGTATAATCCCAATTTTGACCCGTATGCACGAGAATATGCTCAAAATACTTATCACAGGCTTTTATTACTTCAGAAAGGCGGATAATCTCTGGACGAGTCCCTAAGATTGTCATAACTTTTAATTTTCCCATTTTAAACCTCCTCGAAATAAGTATCTGGGCGATTAGAATCAAAGTTTTCATTACACCAAATAATCGTGATTAAATCTTTACTGCCGGTGTTAACGATACTATGCGTATAACCAGGTGGAACGTCAATAACTTTTAAATTCTTTTCAGATACGTGATAGTCCTTTCTTTCCTCACTTAAAATATGACGAAATCTGATTACCCCTTCACCGCTGACAACTAAAAATTTTTCAATTTTGCTGTGATGCCAATGATTACCTTTGATGATACCCGGCTTGGAAACATTAACTGAAACTTGTCCGGCAGAAAAACTTTTAACAAATTCTGTAAAAGAACCACGATTATCTGTGTTCATCTTTACTGCATATCCAAAATTTTCTATCGGCAAATAACTCAGGTATGCCGAATAAAGTTTTTTAGTAAAACCATCGGACATATTTGGTATTTGTTTGTTTTGCCTGCTATCTCTAAAGGCATGAAGCAAATCAACAATTTCCCCTAAAGTCTTTTCATAGATTGGCGTGACAACATAGTTACCAGTTTTTTTACCAAACAAAACCTTAAGGAATTCATTAATGACATCATCGATATAAACAAGATTCATTATGCGCTTTCGATCACTAACCTGAATTTCTAAACCATTAGCAATGTTATAACAAAATGTAGCGATAGCACTATTATAATTTGGGCTGCACCACTTGCCAAAAACATTAGGCAGACGGTAGATATAAGTGATAGATTTGTTCTCTTCACCATAGGCCTTTAAAACATCTTCTCCTGCCCGTTTGGAAATCCCATAAGAATTTTCTAGTTCAGCCTGAATAGATGAGCTCATCAGAACTGGCGCCTGATTTTTATTTTTTTTCAGCAGGCATAATAAATGCTCGGTAAAGCCAACATTACCCGTTTGAAATTCCGAATCATCTTTAGGTCTATTTACACCAGCTAAATGAAAAACAAAATCACAAAGATTTGTATACTTTTTTAGATCTTCCCAAGAAGAATCCAAATCGTATGCCATAACTGTGATTTCTTTATTTGCTTTCAACTCTGCTACTAAATTTTTGCCAATAAAACCATTAGCGCCAGTAACTAGAACTTTCATGCTTTTTTGTCCTTAAAAACATCTAACTTTAAAAGTAGCATTTTCATTTCTTCTTTAGTTAATGGTGTTGTATTATGAGATGTATATGCTTCGCAAACCTCTATTTTTTTATTACCTTTTTCAACAAATTTATCATAATTCAAGTCTCGATTATCAGCAGGTATTTTATAAAAATTTGGTAAATCAATGGATTTTGCCATTTCTTCAGCGGTAACTAATACCTCGTATAATTTTTCACCATGTCTAGTGCCAATATAAGATATCTCTGTTTTAGCTTTAACCAAGTCAACAATTGCCTCCGCCAGCACTTTAATCGTCGCAGCCGGAGCTTTTTGAACGAAAAGATCACCTTGCTCACCTTTAGAGAAAGCATAAAGTACCAAATCAACCGCTTCATCTAAAGTCATCATATAACGAGTCATTTCTGGATTAGTGATAGTAATTGGCTTATTATTTTTGATTTGTTCTAAAAATAAAGGAATAACTGAGCCTCTTGAAGCCATAACATTACCATAACGAGTAAGACAAAGAATGGTATCTCCTGTTTTTAATTGGCGACTTCTGGCGATAACCGTTTTTTCCATCATTGCTTTACTCATACCCATCGCATTTATTGGATAAGCCGCTTTATCAGTCGAAAGAAAAATCGCTTTTTTTATTTTATTATCTACGCAGGCTGAAACAACATTATTGCTACCCAAAACATTGGTTTTTACCGCTTCAATCGGGTAAAATTCGCAAGATGGGACTTGTTTTAAAGCTGCCGCATGGAAAACATAATCAACACCAATAAAGGCCCCGACAATCGACTGATAATCACGAACATCACCAATATAAAACTTTAATTTTTCATTATTGTATAATTTTCGCATATCGTCTTGTTTCTTTTCATCACGCGATAAGATTCTTATTTCTTTGATATCGGTCGTAATAAATCTTTTAACAATCGCATTTCCAAAGGAACCAGTACCGCCAGTAACCAATAAAACTTTATCTTTAAACATCTTTTGCACCAAACCTCTTTTTTAATATTCTAATCGATTGTTCAACATTAAAATTTTCCTCAAAAAACTTGCGACCATTTTGACCATATTGATCTCTAAGTTCTTTGCTTTCGGCGATAATTTCAATATTCCTAAAAAATTCTTTATGCTCAGAAGATAAACTCCAAAGACCACACTTTGCATCATCGACTATCAAATTGCGAAAATCTGTATTACCATCGGTAGCTGCAATTACTGGTTTAGCTTTTTCCATATAAGAAAGAATGCGGCTCGGATAATTAGGGATTGTAAAACGCGGATCCAAGGTAATAAGTCCTACGTCGCAACCACTCAAAAGTTCTTCAAAGTCTTTCCTGGGAATTTTTTCTAAAAGTTTAGCATTATTAATTTCTTCGCTGCTGATTGTTTGTTCAATCTTATATCTTTCCGTTCCCCGACCGACAAAAATAAAATATTTGTTATTGTCATATTTAAAATGTCTTATTGCTTTACAGAGAATTTCCACATATTGTGGTCTTCCCATATTGCCTCCAAAAATAAATACAACTTGTTCATTTGTAATAGCAAAATGCGTTTTTAGATAATTGCGATTATTAATCGTATTTTCTTTAATAATCAAAGTATTAGGAAAAATATCAATTTTTTCTTTATTCAAAAAGCGATTATGCTCCAGAAGATAATTTTTGTTGCCTTCCGACATCGCACCAATATATGTTACTTTTTTAAGCATTTTCTTTTCACGTCGCCGAAAATAGCGATAAATCGGATTAAAACCATTCATTAGACCGATATCTTTTGCGTTTTGCGGAAAAATATCTTTTTGCATTAAATAAGATCCACAGCAATAATACTTCATTGCCCATTTAACAGCAGAAAACATCGTCAAAGGTGGTGATTCAAAAAGAATTAAGTCAAAGTTTTCATCCTTAAAATGAGCTTTGATAGCATTCTTTACCTTTTTAGGAATACTTAGCATTGTAAAAGCTTTTTTAATTAGACTACATTCGTAGTATTTACCAACCGCAATTCGAAGAACCTCAAAACCACGTTCAACATTCTTTTCTGTTTCAGTACCATTATAAAAAACCGCTACTTTAACTATACAATTACTTAACGATAATTGTGTAAGCAAGTCTGTATAAATGGAATCTCCTTGCGAAGGTTTAGGAAAATCACTGGAAAGATATAATATATTTAATGCTTTCATTTTTAGCTAGTGGCTAAGTTTTTCTTTTTGGAAAAATGATGATACCCAATCCCAACGCCGATACCAACCAGTGCTGAAATAACTAAAGAAGCAATGACAATATACACCATTCTAATCGGTTCCGTTGTCGTAGTAGAAGTAATTAATAAAACTGTATTATCTTTTCCTATATCCCTTGAATAATTATAAAGGTCTTGATAAAACTCATCAAATTGCTCGATATAATTTAATAATCTTTGCTTAAACTCTTCTAATTGTGACTGAGTAAATGGTGCAGTATTATTCATTGCCTCTAAAATTCGTTGATATCTTGCTCTCGCGCTATTTAAGCCTGGCAATTCGTGTAATACTGCGTTTAACTCTGGAAAAATTGAAGATATATCATTAAAATTGGCATAAGTATCCATATAGAGCTGAATCAACTGCATTCTTTCGTCAATCATTACATCTAGCAAGGCAATTCGAGCATTTACGGTTGATAAAAAAGAAACGTCTCGAAAAAAACCATTGTTGTGAATTTCCATTAATAATAAGTCCGGATTATTTCTCAGGAAAAAACTAGAGATTCTCCGCTCTAAAGCATTAAGTCTGCCTTGATTAGCCAAACTTAATACCGGAAGTTCATGCAATTGACGAATTGATCTTTCCAATTCCCACCGCTGTTTTTCGATTGAGGCAATAAAATCAACAAACTCAAAACTTTCAAATTCAATTCTTAGTGTATTTTCATTTTGAGACACGCTGTTTTTATTGTTCAAAAAATAGCCAACAAAAACTTCGCGTAAATAGGTGGCAATCAACTCTTGTGCCTGTTGATGAGTTATGCTTAAAGCATTGCTATTAACGATAATTGAAAAGGTTAGTGGCTGAATAAGATTCTCTCTATTCCCTAATCCCAAAGGATTATTTCCTTCATGCCTTTCAATTCTAATATTACCGCTTAAGACAGCATCACGAAAATTAAAGTCGGCTAATGCATTGTGCATAACATCATTATTCGCAAATAATTCTTTGCTTCTTTCCAATAAATCAGGATTAATAAAGTCCTGAAAATCAAAGAAAGTATTGTCTATGTAGCGCTGTTCCTCAATGCCTGGCCAGTAAGCTTCAAAGCTCACCCTTGTCATAATTCTATTATAACGATAAGCTGCTGCCACAAGCAAAATAAAAATTGTCAGAATCGAAGCAGTAGCTGCTATTATAACTCTTCGATCCCAAAGTATTTTTAATAAATCATTAATTGAAAACTCTTTTTCTTGTTTTTCTTCCATATTGCTTACTCCTTCTTTTTTCTTGAAAGTCTTGGAACTTTTAATAAGTTCAATTGATTTTCACTTTCCTCGTATTTGATATTGAATTTTTCCAATACTTCTTTTAATTCAGTTTCAACAGAAACTCCCATCGAACTATTTTTATTAAATAATGACTTTAAGGTAAACAATATTATCTGCAAATCAAATAAAAAGCTATATTTACGGATATAAAATAAATCATAGCGTAGTTTATCATCAAATTTTGTACTGTAAGTTCCAAGTGCCTGCGCTAATCCAGTAATGCCAGGCTTAACGTTTAAACGATATTCAAAATCAGGCACGGTTAATTTTATTTCTTCCATAAGTCCCGGTCTTTCCGGTCTAGGGCCAACTAATGACATGTCGCCTTTTAGAACGTTCCATAACTGCGGAATTTCATCAATTCTTGACCTTCTGAGGAATTTTCCGAAACTTGTAACGCGAGGATCATTATTAGTTGATAATATCATTCCTGATTCAGCTTCTGCATTCATTTTCATGGAACGTAACTTATACATTCTAAAAACACGTCCATCTCTTGTCAGGCGTTCTTGCTTATAGATAACTTCGCCTTTATCTTGCATTTTTATAAGCATCCCGCAAACAAGAACTATCGGAAATGACACGATCAAACCGATAAGCGAAACTATGATATCAAATGTTCGTTTGAGAAATCGTTGTTCAACTGATAATTTCATAGATTTAACACCAAAGGTTAAAATATCACTCATGCTTTCAATTCTGCTATCTAGAATCCCGATTTCATAAATCTTTGGAACCATCACAACATCAATTTTCACTTTGTTTATACAAAACATTAAAATCTTATTTTTATTATTTTCCAGTAAACTTGGAGTAAGATAGACTTGACTGACTTTATCAATTAATTTAAATACATTATCGTCAATCTTTTGATCAATTTCAAAACATAAATATTTGATACGTTTATAATGAGAACGATCCAAAAGAATTTTTTTACATAATTTTTCAGCTTCTTCCCTTGGTCCGCAAATTAAAATTTGCTTGCGATTTTTTTTACGTAGGAACCGCCATAAAAAATATTTGTATAAACCTAAAAAGAAAATTTGCAAAAATAAACTTTGAACAACTAAAAGCGGATTAGTAATTCTAAAATCCGTGAAATCTGGAAGTAAAACAGAAACAAGAATCTGACCAATAGATGCCAACACTAACGATATAATAACATTTTGCATGACTGTGGAGTAATTTTTATTGGTAACTGAAGTTTTATAGATATAAAAATTTATTGCCGCAAAAAACATAAAAATACCACTAACTGTTAAGATTGTTAAAACCTCAGCAAAGTCCGCAAGTCCGCGAACTGCATCTACTAAAATTAAGAAACGATGTCCAGTAAATATCTCATTAATCGATTTGGCCAAAATAAAGCAAAATAAGATAATAAGCAAATCAAAAACAAGCTCTAAAAATTTTACGAATTTAGAGTCCCAGGAAAATTTATTATTCGGGCTCATTTAAATACCAAAACCTTTCCTGACATCAATTTAAAATAATGACTATATTATACATAATATCTATACAAAAATCAACCATATTCGACACAATTTGGAGATTAATCGCTTAATATCGTATATATTATTAGCATTTGATAAAAAAGCATTCGAAAAAAAGAAAAAGAGCATATCAAATGCTCTCCTTACGGAAGTTATTTATAAATGATTTTATTTGATCAATAGCTTCTGGCATTTTATCAATTAGCTTCTCTGCTAAATGAGCCCGATCTTCTACATGCATTATTTTCACTTCATTTTCTTTAATCACGATAAAGGCTATCGGATGAAGCGAAACACTTCCGCCAGTGCCTCCGCCAAAATTAGGTATTTCTTTTTCTCGGCCAAAGTCCGTTCCACCAGACGCAAAAGCTAATTTAACGCGGGAAATGGGGATAATAAGTGTCCCATCTTCAATACCTTTAATCGGTTCACCAACAATTGTATTGACATCAATCATATCTTTCAGATTCTCCAATGAAACGCGCATTAGATTATTAATTTGGTGCTCCATATTTATATCTCCTTTTAATTAAAATGTTTTAAAATTCGTGGTATATCTCTGACATTTCTAAGTAAAACAAACAAAAGTGCATATACACTTATTTTGGCTGTAATATTAAAATCAAGGTCATATTTTGAGGGTAGTTTTTTACTTGTGACTACCAGATACTCATCTTTTTTAACCTTTTTGAAATTTGAATGGATATATTCTTTAATAAAGCTCAAAACAATCCAGCTAGTCGCATTAATGTATTGTTCAATAATTGGGTCATAGGCATTGTTTTTGCTGACTAGCTTAAATTTTGCTATAGTAGTATTCGCCACAAGTTGCTTTACAATCTTCCGGGATTCAATGTAGCCTTTTGATTTTTCAAAGAAAGCTTTTATTGATATCTTATTTTCTTCATCGCGTATTAACGAAAAGAAACGGATAAACGCTTCATAATTTATATGAAAGTAAATTAGTATCCCAAAGCGAACTCTGACATCTGTCTGATCTTCTGTGTTAATAATCGTTATTTTCACCTTAGAAATCAAAATAATGAAGACTAAGCATGCTATTATATATAAATAAAGCATTTTCTCACCAAAATTAGTATTTTCTTAAAAAAGTTAATTATACATCATTACAAAATTCTTTAAAAATGTTATAATTATTATAACTAATTTTGAGGAGGGCGAATAATATGAAACGCATTTTTATAAAGATTATCGAATTTTACCAACGTCGCATTTCGCCTTTAAAAAAACCAACTTGTCGCTTTTATCCGACTTGTTCTGCATATGCAAAAGAGTGCCTGGAAAAACATGGCCTTTTCCGAGCACTCTTTTTAATTACTAAAAGATTATTAAGATGTAATCCTTTTTTTAAAGGCGGTTATGATCCTGTTCCGGAAAACAAGCAAAAAAGCCGTTGATTATTTATTTATTTCCTCAAAAAATTTAAGATAATTCTCATAGCGACTTTTTAGGATACCGCCACTTTCAACTAAGCTTTTTATTTCACAACCTGGTTCATTGACATGCAAACATTCTCTAAAACGACAAAGGTGTTGATGCTCACTAAATTCTTGGAATAAATCTTTTAAATCCGCCTTTTTAATGCCCTTTAAATCAATTTTACCAAATCCAGGAGTATCCGCAATCATCCCGCCATTAAATAAATATAATTCTGTTGCCCTAGTTGTATGTTTGCCTCGGCCTAAGGCTTTTGAGATAGCTTGTGTCTCCAAATCAAGGCCTGGAATAAAAACATTAAGAATCGTTGATTTGCCGACTCCACTTTGGCCCGCGAGCACACTAATTCTTCCGGTAAAACAACTAAAAAAATCATCAAGGTTTTCTTTTCTTAAAGCCGAAATATAAAAGATACGATATCCCATGTTTTGGTAGTAAGTCATATTATCCTTTAAAATCTCATACTCAAAACTAGCGAGTAAATCAATTTTACTAATAACGATTATAGCATCAATACCCTCTTTTTCAATAGCCACCAAGAACAAGTCTAAAAGCGAATAATTAAAATCCGGCTCTAAACAAGAAAATACCAAAATAGCCTGATCAACATTAGCTATATCTGGTCTTAGAAGTTTATTTTTACGTGGCTTAATCTCTTTTATTGTTTCATCTTCATAGAAACAATAATCGCCAACTTTTGGACTAAGCTTAATATTTTGCGCTTCTTTTTTTGATGATAGCGGATTATTATTTGCAGGCAAAAATGGGCTGTCTTTATCCAGCTTAATAAATCGGAGTTTGCCACTAGCACTACAAATCCTCGTATTCTTTTTTTCAAGATCGAAAACAGTGTAACGACCGCCAATTAATTTTATGATTAATCCCTCACGCAAAATAATCCCCCACATTCTATTTTATCCTAAATGAATTGCTTTACTATTTTACGATATTAAATCCTAAGAATGATTATCCAGATAGATTTGCTCGATAATCGTTTCTGGTGAAGCCAATGAAACTTGATAATCATATTCAGTAGCAATATTCAAGACATCTGCGATAATCTTTGCTTGCTCGACAGATATCCCAACAAAATCTGGAATTTTAGTTGGCGTTTTTGGCTTTCCTTTAGAAATCGTTAAAACAATATAACTTTTACTATTCTTAAGCCAGGAAGATCCTTTTTCTACTGATTGAGCTATTACATGATTTTCTAAAATGGTATCACTGTATTCATGCTTGTATTCAAAGAAAACCTGATTATCAGCCTCAAAGCGAGAGACCTTCTCTAGCGACCAGCCTTTAAAATCTGGAATAGTAATGCCTTCATCAAAACTTGACACATAAAAAATTATATAATCATTTTCTTTAATCAATGTTCCCTGGGCTGGTAGTTGTTTGATTACTATATTTTCAATATAATTGTTATTTTTTTCTTCAATAATAATAACTTCAATATTATAATCAGTTTTTAACTTTTGAATCTCAATCTCTAAATCAGTATAATATCGATTAGTATAATCATTTAAACGGACAACTTTAGCTTTTTGGGCAATGGAAATAGTAATGACTGTATCTTTCTTTACTTTTGAGCCGGGAATAGGATTAACATGTAGTATTTTTCCGTCATCTTCATCCGCTGTAACTCTTTCTGTAATAACAATAAGCCCATTTTTTTCTAACATACTTGTTCCACTTTCATGATCAAGTCCGATAAGATCCGGAACTATTACTGTCTCTCTACTATATAAAACCGGAATGATAAATAAATAAGAAGCAATTACACTACCTATGACTGTAAGTAGGCATAACAAGAAAATATTTGTTTTTTTCAGCATAATATCACCAAAACTATTATTACTGTATTTTTTAGAAATATTACCTGTATACATAAACATTCACAAAAATAATTATAATTAGTTTCGGATTACAAATTATAAATATTTTTATTTTTACTTTCAACGATTCAAGCGAAGTCTTTATAAAGTAAAATCCTAATGAAGGAAAAAGCCCTCATTATTGAAAGCTTTAATAGGCTTTGGCAAAAAGAATTTTATATTTTGCGGCTTGACCACAAATCGGACAATTATCATTAATAACTTCTTCATTAAAAGGAATACAACGGGCTGTAGCTTGTGTCTCCTCTTTGATTTTTTTTTCACAAGCAGGATTATCGCAAAGACTCATCTTTAAATAACCACCATGGCTATTTAGCACTTCCTTAAATTCCTGATAAGAATTCACTTTTCTTGTATTATCTGTTACATTCTTTAAAGCCCGATCATAAAGCTCTTGGTGCATCTTGCTAAAAAGTTTTGTGATTTCTTTATCAAGCTTATCAAGAGGTAATGAAATTTTTTCTTTTGTATGACGTAAAACAATATTACATGTTTTATTTTCAATATCTCGTGGTCCAATTTCTAATCTTAAAGGCACACCTTTCATTTCATACTCACTAAACTTCCAACCTGGAGTTCTGTCAGAATCATCTAATTTAACCCTAATGCCTGACTTTTTAAGTTTATCATAAATCTTTTGACTAGTTTTCATAACTTCCGGCTTATGACTCATAATGGGAATAATCACTACTTGTATTGGCGCAACAAATGGCGGAAGTACTAAACCTTCATCATCAGAATGAACCATAATCAAAGCGCCAATCAAACGCGTTGTGACACCCCAGGAAGTCTGAAAAACATATTGTGGTTTATTTTCCTTATCTTGATACTTGATATCAAAAGCTTTAGCAAATCCATCCCCAAAAAAATGACTAGTACCACTTTGCAGGGCTTTTTTGTCATGCATTAGCGCTTCAATTGTATATGTATCAACAGCCCCTGCAAACTTTTCACTTTCTGTTTTGCGACCAGTCACAAACGGGATAGCTAAAAGATCACTGCCCATTCTTTCATAAACCTTTAACATATCAAGCGTTTCTTTCTCTGCTTCTTCCTTATCTTTATGAACAGTATGCCCTTCTTGCCATAAAAACTCTTTACCCCTTAAAAAAGGTCTGGTAGTTTTTTCCCATCTCAAAACTGAACACCATTGATTATATTTTTTTGGCAAATCGCGATGGCTTGTTACTACCTTACGAAAGTGTTCGCAAAATAATACTTCAGAAGTTGGTCTGATAATCAGCCTTTCCGCTAGTTCTTCTTTACCACCGATAGTTACTACCGCACATTCCGGCGCAAAACCTTCTACGTGTTCTTTTTCTTTATTAAACAAGCTTTCTGGTATCAACATTGGCATATAAACATTTTCATGTCCCGTTTCTTTAAATCTGTTATCCAGATAATTTACGATATTTTCCCATATTGCATATCCGTAAGGTCGATAAATAATAAAACCTTTTAAATCTGAATAATCCATCAACTCTGCTTTCAGGCATATCTCAGTATACCATTTTGCAAAGTCTTCATCACGTCTAGTTATTTCTTTAACTAATTTTTCATTTTTCTGCATAACTATAACATTTCCTTTTCAATTTTCTTCAACTAAAATTGTATCGTTACCAATAAAGTCAACGACTCTGTTTTTATATAAATTACCTAAAGCTCTTTTAAAAGCTTTTTTACTCATCATAAACTTTTCCTGAATTAGGTCTGCGTTTGTATCACTGGTAAAAGGCATTTTTCCCTGATATTCATCATTTAAGACTTTTAATATTTGATTAGCATCAAGACTAATCATATCTTCTTTTTGTTTTACAAGCATTCCTGAATATTGACCAAGATCGTTGATATGAGTAATAGTAACTTCAACTTTCTCACCCATCCGGTAATTAGATCTTTGGTTTTTTACATGTACCCAAACAGGAACTTTAGCTTCTGTGATTAAAGAGGTTCCTTGTTCACTAATTCGATGAACAATGGCCTCTACCTTGCTTTTTAATTCATACGACTTATCAGATTTAATTTGCTCTATTTCGTATTTATCCAAAGGTTTGGCCTCTAGACCTTTACTCTTGTTTTTCAGAATGACTAACAACTGATCTTCCTCTTCTGGCCATAATTTATTACTCTTGGGCAGATAATCCTTAGAAAGCAGAATATCTTTTTGAATCCCGATGTTGACAAAAAGTCCATATTCTTCATTTTTACTGACAACGCGGGCAAAGCCTGGCACTTCTGTCGTCACTAAAGCTTTATGCATTGTTCCTGTAATCCGCTTTTGTTTATCAAGATACAAAAAACAATTAACAAAAGAATCAATGTTTAAGTCCTCGATAACTTCCTTTTTATGCAAAAACACTTCCTCGTTATCTTCTGAAACCAAAATATAGCCAATATCAGTTGTTCTGACAACCTTCAGTTTGTTATAGTTTCCAATATTTAACATATTTTTCCTCCAATTATTTCACCAGTCCAAAGAAACCTTTATAAACTGCTTTGGATTTATTTACCGTAACAAAAGCTTTTTCATCTAAAGCATAAATCAATGCCTTCAATTCTTTTAAGCGATGATTCTGAATTTCTAAAAAAAGCATCCATTTTTTATCGTTATTACGACCAAAACATTCACTGACAGTCACCGCATAATTATTTTCCCTTAGTTGATCAATAATAAGTTGATCACGACTTGACGTCACAACTTTAACCGAATATTTATCTCTAATTACTCTTTCAGAAATAAAGCCGCCAAATAGATTACCACAGGCAAATCCGGCCGCATAAGCTAAAGCAATAAAGAAACTGGGGTTTTCAAACTGTAAGGCTGTCCTGACAACAGTAAACCAAATCAAAACCTCAACAAACCCCAAACTAGCAGCCGCAAACTTGCGCCCATTAACCATAAAGATTGTTCTGACAGTTCCAAGCGTGACGTCAGATATCCTAGCTAAAAAGATTGTTATACATAATATTAATAGTTCCATGATTTATTCCTCCTTGATGTCAGCTGCCATATATTCTCTTGTCGGGTTAATAGTAATAAATGCTTTATCATCATATTTATAAACTAATTCTGTAACTTCTTTGACATAACGGGCTTGGCTATAAATAAATAATATTCGACTTTTACGGTTATCGATTCCTCTGCTGTTAACTATTGTTAAGCCAAAATCCGCATTTCTTAGGATAGCTGGCAAGACTGGTTTCACGTCTCTTGTTATAATTCTAATTTCTACTGGATTTTTTAAAAATCTTTCACTAATATAGACACCTAAAGCCCTGCCTACACCAAAACCAGCCGCAAAACAGATAACAATAAAGATTTTATCTGACATCGGATTACCTAAAAGAGTCCTGATAACTAGAAAAAAAATCATGACTTCGACAAATCCAATCATAGTTCCTATATATTTCTTTTCATTGACCATACAGATTGTTCGCATTGTTCCCATTGTTACATCTGTAATTCGGGCAAAGAAAACAATAATACCCCAAATTAATATTTCTAATCCCACTTTTAACTCACCTTAATAAACTATAGTAAATATTATATTACAATTATAAGAAAAATAAAAGACAAATAAGCTTAATTAAGTAAAAACTGTGAACCTAGATAAGTTCACAGTCAATATTTTGGATTATAGTAAGCGATTGTTCCAAGTGTCTTGTTCTTTCGCTTCTTTTTATGCATCGTTAAATATTTCTTTATTTCTTGAGTCCAGAAATCATAGATATAGACAACTTTAGTTTTAATTTGTTTACGGTTTTCTGCAGAAATCTTAAAAGTTGTCAGAATAAAATCTGCTTGATGTTTAACTATCAGCTGATTAAGCTTAGAAACACTAAACGGACCTTCATTTTTTTCTAAAGGTAAATTCAATTCGGTATTTAAAAAACCACAGTCAACAATCAGAGGTTTAATGTTTTTATGCTCGCAATAATCATTTATGATTTCTCTAAAATCTAAAATCGGCAGATTAGTCAGTGCTCTAATTTCCCTAATGTTCACTAACACTTTTCCACAGATAACTAACTTTATTTTTTCAGAACGAAAAAAGTCAGCTAGTTGCTTAAGATTTTCTGATTTGTTTATTTCATTTTTTGTTGCATCATAGAGGATCAGATTCTCGTAAATCAAGGTTTTATTTAGTTCGTACATCAAGGAAAAGCCTTCGCCCTGATAATCGATAACCATAATCCAGGAATTCAAATATTATCACCAATTAAATATATGTTAAATCCCTTTTTTTATTAATAATTGAATGATTTGATTTCAAAATATGCTTGTGGGTGGCTACAGACTGGACAAATTTCCAAAGCCTTATTGTCTTCATGAGTATGTCCGCAGTTTGTGCAGATCCATAAAACTTTATTTTCTTTAGCAAAGACTTTATTACTAGTAACATTAGCTAAAAGCGTATTAAATCTTTCTTCGTGCTGGCGTTCGATTTTTCCGACTTCTGAAAAAAGAAAGGCAATACGGTCAAATCCTTCTTCCTTGGCGGTTTCACTAAAACCCTTATACATTTCCGCCCACTCATAATGTTCACCCTGTGCAGCCAGTTTTAGGCACTCTTTGGTATCAGGCATTTTATCGTCGTGCAGGATTTTAAACCAAATTTTAGCATGTTCCTTTTCATTATTAGCTGTCTCCTCCAGAATATTGGCAATTTGCACAAATCCTTCTTTACGAGCTTGCGAAGCGAAATAAGTATATTTATTTCTAGCTTCTGATTCACCTGAGAAAGCGGTTCTTAAATTTTGTTCTGTTTTTGATCCTTTTAATTTCATAAAAACTCTCCTTATAAAATATTTAATTTAGTTTTCTAAAGTGTTGGAAAACTTTCGTAACTAATAGTAGTATTACCATTAATCTTAACAATATATAATTCTTCGCTGATAAAAGGTAAAATTGGGTGAATAAACTTTAAAAACTTGAGTAATTGATGATGCCCGATTTGCTTAAGCCTCAGAGCTTCAGAAACAAAAGCGCGGACAATATCAAAAAACAAACGAAAATTATGTTTTTCATAAATATCTTTTGTTTTCGTAATCAAGAAATCGATATTTCCTTTAAGCTCTGCTGTTTCTGAAACAATATTAATAAAAGCCAATTTATAAATATCATAAATTAACTGCCAAATTGAATCATCTTCTTCAGTATTCAGTAAAACTGATAAGCGCCAGACATCCAAAGACATTATATCTTTAGCACTAGTCTTATAATTAATAACACACAAACTTTTAATTCGTTCTTTGATAATATTTTGTTTTTCCAAAACTATATTCGCAAGCAAAAGATAGTTAATATCTTCAGCTTGCTTATTATTTGCGAAAACATAACAATTTTTTAACCAATCATTTAGTTCATCTTTGCTGTCAGAATTATTAAAATCCATATTAACAAAGTGATCTTTTAAAACCTGACAGAAAAATATCAAAGCTTTAATCAGTTTTTCCTGATTGAAACTTAAATAATTCTTGAAAAGATGATCAGAGACACTTCTTTCTTCTAAGTTAATAACTCCTTGTGTTGTTAATTTATCAAAAACAAGTTGATTGGCGTGATTTAAATCAAGACCATTAACAAAATCACTATTAACAAACAAATTATTCTTCTTAATTTTTATAATGTCTAAATCGTTTCGGCTAGCAAAAATAAAATCATCTTCAATTAAACCAGGAATTCCGATTTGAAAATCCTCTTTTTGATTTTTAACAAAAAAAACAGGCATTTTATATTTGTTTAATGGATTAATAATGTAATTCCCTGAAAAACAAGTTAATTCCTGATCATTACGCAAGAATTGCTTAATAGTAGTTAATTCATCTTCACTACAATAGTTCTTAAAATCCTTAATGTTTATTGACATCTTAACAAATGTAGCTCCAAAGAGATTGGCACAATCATTCATAAAGATATCACAACCTAAAAATAAGTCTTGAAAAGAAAGTTTAATTAAATAACCTTGTTCTTTTTTAAGAAGAAAATTTTCTTCCGAATCAATGTTCAAATCATCAATCAACTGCCTGAACTCTTCCCTAATACTTATATTTTCCTGAAAGAAACTGACAGTATGAACATTTTTGATAAGTCCAGAAAATTGTTTTTTATAATCAAAGTCTATATTAATCTTTTCATAATCAAAACTAAAGCCTAAGTCAATATTTGGATAACTAGGAAGGGAAACAAAAACATTGTAGCCGTCCATTCTTAATTTGCGCGCTAAAAGATCGGTGATAACCCAGAAGTATGGATTACTATCTAAACCGATCAAAAGTGCCTTCGGACGAAAACGGTCTTTTAAGGTTCTGAAGACATGGTTTTTACGCCAGAAATCACTGATTCTTTTTTCCGTTTCGCTAAAGTTATAATTCATTTTTATCTCCTGATTCCGCTAGCCAGTAATATTTTTATATTTTTGCTTCTACTATACGGACTAAGTCACCAACGGTTTTTAAACTTTGCATTTCCTCATCAGATAACTTGATATCAAATTGATCTTCAACACCCATAACCATTTCTACTGCATCAAGGCTATCTGCGCCTAAATCCTCATCAAATTTCGCATCCATTGTGATTTTTGCTTCATCAATTTTTATTTCATTTAATATAAGTTGCTTAATTTTTTCAAATACCATATTATTTCTCCTTTATACATTATATTTTAAATTGGCATTAATATCCGCACTAACTATTAATACTTCTTTAGTTCTTAAACTATAAGATATTATATCACCAAAATCTAGAAAAAACAAGGATTAATTTAAACTTTTGAATAGTTGAAAAATCCCCTAAATAAAGTAAATAAAATAATTTTTTTGAGGTTTAATTTGAAAAATTTCTACATATGCATGTGCGTAATTGTATACATTAAAGTATAAATATTATTAATAATAAGAAAATAGAATTTCTTTTGTCATGAAAAAAAATCAACCTAAATTTAAGAAAATAAGATAATTTTATTGACTTTATATCAAAATAAAGTATAATATTTATTGCTTGCAGAATATAATTAATAGAAGGCCCTGTAGCCAAGTGGTAAGGCATGGCTCTGCAACAGCTTGATCACCAGTTCAAATCTGGTCGGGGCCTCCATGCATTTTTAAGGTAGCTAGACAAAAACTTTATAACAGCTTTTTAAAATTTGTCGATTTTATGATCGAGCTGTTATATTGCTTTATGGTCAAGCTTTTTTTATTGCCAAACAAGTGAAAATTTTTCATTTATTAATTGCAAAAACAGTATCTTTTATCCTTTGCAAGTGATTATAGGAATAAGCAAATTCCATATGTTAATGGATATGAGGCTCGCTACAAATAAGTTTATTACAGCTATAATTGCAAGTTTAAATTTTATTTTATTAATGATTTTTCATTATTTCCTCTTTTTCGATATTATTATGTAATGCTTAAATCAATATTTAAGTCTGCTGAAATTTTTGTGATTTCAATTATTCCAAATTGACGAATTCCTAAACTATCTGATGCTCTAAATGACCTTATTATTCTAAGTTCTATACTTAAATTGCCATTATAATAATTTATATTTCTAACTGCAAATTGCTCAAATGTACCTGAAGACAGATTGGGTAATATTATAACTTGATTTCCAACAAAAAAATCACTTGAAAATCCATATAATTTTTCTGAAAGCATTTCTTCAAAGGCTTTTAGATATTCTTCAAAATATATTGGATCTACTAAAGAAGGCAATAATTTTTCATATTCTTCTAATGCATTTTTTTTCCATTCAGCTAACTCATCTAGACAGGAAATAAGCATTACATCATTCTCCGCAAAAATTCTGGGTGTTCGACCATAAAATCTCGCACTATATCGTGCGCCCTCGCTTCCTCTAATTCTTCCACTGTTTGAACTACAAGCACTTAATGCTATAGCACAAAATAGAATTACTATTAAGGATATTATAACATTTTTTTTATTCACTTTTAATTCCTCTCCTTTTAAGGGTCTTTCAATTATATGAAATTGCTTAAAATGCTAGTTTTAATGAAAAGCATTCATCATAAAACAAGCCAAACAGTTTACATTAAATCAATGTACATCTAAAAAAATCTCTGTCAAAGGGGTGAGTATGACAAAGTCCAGCATATCGCATGGGTTATGTGGTCAAGATAGTAAATTTAAACTTTTTATTTTTAGAAAATGTTCTAGATAAAGCAAATAAAACTACTTGTAATATTATAAATTATAATTATTTTTCTGTTTGTTCAGTCATTAATTCCCAGCGCATTCCAAACTTATCAATAAGAGAAACAAAACAGGAACTATAAGTTGTAGTTTGGATAGGATAAATAATCGTTGCGCCTTCTTTCATTATTTCATAGGCTTTTTTGACAGCTTTGGCTGTTTCAAAGGTAATTAATAAGGATAAAGGATTTGTATTAGGAATCGGATCGTCTGGTGTATCCGTCAGTGTTATTCGTTGCTGACCAATATAAATTTCAGCATGGTAAATAAGGTCTCCTTGATTCGCGCTTTCTAATGCACAGTCCTTTGGATGAGCATCTGAATTACAATATAAAATTTTGACTTCAGCGCCAAAAGCTTTCTTATATAATTCAATAGCCTGTTTACCTTGACCTCTAAAGTGAAAATTAGGTGTTACTTTAAGCATATTAATATCTCCTTGTGCAAAATTCTGTTACAGTTTAATAACAGTTCCTAACTTTAGTTTACAAAACAATTATATCATTTTACGCAAATCTCCGCAAATTATTTTTCGAAATAGCTTACGAAGATTTGCGTAAAAACGGATTTTTAACCCAAGACATTGATTTCTTCCTAGAAATATATAACTTTGCTAGTCATATTCCTAACATTTGTTTTTTAACAGAAATTTTATTAACATTTGAATAGTTAATAAACAAAAAAATGCGAGAATTTCCAGTGTGGAGTCTCGCATTTCTTTATATGCTACTAGCATTAGTTAATTAAGTAAATTTAGATTTAAAATCGGTACGCTATTAGATCCGCTTGTTACTCCTTGACCTGTTCTTCCGTTGGCATTACTACCCCAGCTCCAAATTCTGCCGTATGTATCGATTGCCATATTGTTATTGCTACCAGAAGAAATATGGTTAAATCTTAAAGTTCCTGTATCAAGCATTTCAGGATATATAGTGTTTCCAGAAGTTATTCCTAATCCCGTTGCGCCACTACCGTTACCACCAAAACTCCAAAGTCTTCCTTCCGTGTCCAATAAAATGTTGTGAAAGTTCCCCATGTCAACTTGTAAAAAGCTAACATTTCCAACATCTATTCTAGTTGGATCAAGTGTATGCCCTGCAGTCAGACCTAAACCAGTTTGTCCTTGAGTGTTAGATCCCCAACTCCAGACATTGCCCTCTATATCAATAGCTATTGTATGGTTATTTGATGTTCTGACAAGTACAAATTGATAGTTTGTAGTTGAAATAATTCTAGTTGGAACTAGTGTGTTTCCAGCAGAAGTTCCTAGACCAGTTCTTCCTAATCCATTAGACCCCCAACTCCATAAGCCACCAGCGGTATCAATAGCTACGCTGTGTAAATGACCTGATGCAACACTAATAAACCTAACTGTTCCAGTGTCTATTTCTGTAGGAATTAGAATATTTTGATGACCTGCACCTTGACCTGCTTTGCCATGTATGTTTGAACCCCAACTCCAAAGTCTTCCTTCCGTATCAATTGCAATAGTATGAGAATCTGTACTAAGAACTGTTCCGCTTGTTGAGATATAAACAAATTCTGTAGCTCCTGTGTCTATTAATGTTGGTATCAGAGTATAACCTAATTCTATCCCTAATCCAGTTCTTCCGTGATTATTTGAACCCCAACTCCATAATCTTCCATATGTATCAATTGCAATAGTATAATCGTTACTTGCTGAAACCCGGTAAAATCTAATTTCATTTGTATCAATTAATGTTGGCTGACTTGTATTACCAATAGAGATACCTAGCCCTGTTCTTCCATCTTCATTAGAACCCCATGACCACAGTCTTCCTTGATAGTCAATTGCTACTCCATGAGCATTACCCATAGAAACATATTGAAAAATCTCTTGGGTTGTTGGCGTCCAGCTTGCTACTAGTGTAACATTAGTGTTAATTTCCCAAATACCAGTCTGAGCAATCACTAGCGAATTATATGTCCAACCACCAAAATTATAAAAATTTCTTGTTGGAGTTGGTAATGTATAACTTTCTCCAAATACCACATCTTGAGTATCTGGAACCAATGTATTACCGCCATTAACATTAAATGTAATTGTATAAGTATTCGCTGTCCATTGTGCAATTAATGTTGTATCATTAGTAATATCCCATGTTCCATCTAAAGGGATCAAATCTGTTCCATTATACCAGCCCGCAAATGTGAATCCAGTCCTTGTCGGTGTTGGTAATGTATAAGGTTGACCGAATGTAACATTTTGTGTATTTGGAACTAATGCGTTTCCGCCATTAACATCAAGCGTTATTGTATAATTATTCGCCGTCCATGTCGCAACTAGCGTTACATCATTGGCGATAGTCCATGTTCCTGTTAAAGCAATTGAGTCTGTTCCATTATACCAGCCCGCAAATGTATGTCCTTCTCTTGTCGGTGTTGGTAATGTATAACTTTCTCCGAATACCACATCTTGAGTGCCTGGAACTAATGTATTTCCACCATTAACATTAAATGTAATCGTGTAAGTATTTGCGGTCCATGACGCAACTAGTGTCACATCATTTGCGATATCCCATGTACCAACTGTAAATGGATTTTCATTATGTGTCCAACTATTAAATGTATGACCTTCTCTTGTTGGTGTAGGCAAAGTAAATGTAGTTCCGAATACCACATCTTGAGTGCCTGGAACTAATGTATTTCCACCATTAACATTAAATGTAATTGTATAAATGTTAGCTGTCCAGGTCGCTACTATAGTAATATCGTTTGCGATATCCCATGTTCCGGCTGTAAATGGATTTCCGTTATGTAACCAACCATCAAATGTATGTCCTGTTCTTGTCGGTGTCGGCAATGTGAAGCTTTGCCCAAATGTTACTGTCTGATCAGATAGTGCATCGCCACCAGCTACGTCAAAGGTAATTGTATAGTCATTAGCTGTCCATGATGCTATTAGTGTTACATCATTGGCAATATTCCATGTTCCTGTTAAAACAATTGAGTCTGTTCCATTATACCAACCTGTAAACGTGAATCCGCTTCTTGTCGGTGTTGGTAATGTAAAGTTCTGTTCAAATGTTACTTCTTGCGTATTAGGAACTAAAGCATCTCCACCATTGACATCAAAAGTAATTGTATAAGTATTAGCTGTCCAATCCGCTACTAATGTTACATCATTTGCGATATCCCATGTACCAGCTGTAAATGAATTTCCATTATGTATCCAACCATTAAATGTATGACCTTCTCTTGTCGGTGCTGGTAAAGTAAATGTATTTCCGAATACCACATCTTGCGTGTTTGGAACTAATGCGTTCCCGCCATTAACATCAAATGTTATTGTATAAGTATTCGCCGTCCATGCTGCATAAAGAATTATATCACTTGTAAAATCATTTGCGCCTAATACTGTAATTACTGTTCCTGTGCCATCTTCATTTAAGAACCAACCTAAGAATGTATGTCCAACTCTTGTCGGATTAACTAAAGTTGTATCGGTTCCATATTG
>Ga0123352_10000444_pt1 | contig 50043 bp, 26 predicted proteins | sample TergutLab28metaG_FD_89700 | JGI IMG/M metagenome (GOLD analysis project Ga0123352, IMG submission 89700) | Labiotermes labralis P1 segment gut microbial communities from Petit-Saut dam, French Guiana - Lab288 P1 | ecosystem: Host-associated > Arthropoda: Insects > Digestive system > Gut ... | reverse complement strand
TAACGTATCAACTTTACATCCTCATACTTTGTTTGTAAGAGTTAATTTATATTTTATTTTCTTTCAATTATAAAATGAATGGGGGGGGGGGGGGGGTGGCGTGCCCAATCATGTTAGAAGTGTATCTAACCCCTTATCATTACTGGGATGTTTTCCAGCAAACCTGGTAACTCATCCCTCAGGAAGAATTCATGTGTTTCCTGTCAAATTGTTGTCCAAGACAAATGGTCCAATCAACTTGTTACCAAGCAAACCACACCACACATTCACTGAAAACCTCCTTTCAAAACTGGTTCTTCTTGTTTGATGTTAATTTCCATGGAACCACATACACAAATTTCATGTGTCTATACGACCCTGGGTAAAGAACACTTCATTTGTAAATAAAATGACAATAGTTGAGGATGTGATGTTATCCAGTAGCACAAATTCCTATGTTGAGTAAGGTCTCCTGGTTTACGATGTTGAACCCTCTAATCGTGATAAAAGTGTATATCTTCCCCATGTAGAATTTGCCACACCTGCATATGCAACACACCAAAGTGACAGGCAATTCTAAGAGTAGAAGGTTTTGGACTTCTCTGATGAACCATCTCAAGAATGCTCTCTCATATGTTGATGTCAGGTACCAGTTCCTTTTCAGACTGCACACAGACACTTGGAAGACAATCAGTTTCACAAATTGTCTGGTGAACACATGAAAATACACCCTTAGACAGAATCCTCCATTCAGGAAAATGCCTTCAATATTCTCCTAGAGCAGCACATTTAATGCCACTGAAAAATCCATATACAAAAGGGATGTCACAATATTAGGTATGGGAAAACACAAAAGGCATTGTTTCATCACCTCATAATTAACTGTTGATTGTTAAGTCACAGCAGGTATTCGATTGGCCTGGTTGTAAACTCAAGGACGGACATACACAGTGTGCAAGGACGTTGCATGATGCTACATGGGTACAGTATGTGGAAAAGCAAGAAGGCCACATTTTTCTCTTGCCAGTAGCTCCATAACCATTCAACTTTGGATCAGGTGTATTTGGTTATACTGTTCAAATGTGACCTATAGAACATTCTCCTGAAGTCTGGCACATTCCCCCTGGGACACCCTGTACACAAGTTCTATATGTGTTGTGAAAGACTGCTTTTTAAAATAAAATAGGAATAAAACACAATTGGGATGGATCACCTTGCATTTCTGTAATAAAGCACCCAAGACTCAAATGCCCAAAAGGCATTTCTGCTCCTCTACACCCATTCAAGCATCTGGTAGGGTTAAAATGTGGTACGTAGCAGCATTTCACAAGCAGTGTCTTATGAAAGAATAGCATCCATAACACTTGCCCTCAATTTAACCAGTCCACCTAATAACAATTTTACTACCTGGTTGGACACCATAGCACCTTGGTAACATTTTTACTCTGAGCAAGAGTAAGAACCGGTTTTTCAAAATTCCTTGTGTCCCATACATAAATGTGATTATCCACAAAAGATGCTAGCTGATGGTCATTGTGTGGATCAACTACAAGCCCATACACAGCCTTTGTTGGTGTCGAAGAAACTGCCTTGTTAGAATCTGCAATGAAAATTACAGAAATATTCATACAACCAAAACATTAATACAGCTTAACTTACAAAAATACCCAAGGTGTGATTATGTAACAGTCCACTGGTTGGGTGAACAAATTTTCCAGCAGTATATGTGGAAGCTTTTATCATTTTGCCACACAGCATATGTTGCTGGATATAAGACAGTGAACGACTTGGTACCAGAAAAATTAATGTCATAGAGACAGGTTTTCTATACACAAAGTTTTTGTACAGTGTGTAATCTAGGTACAACATATTATGTCTTAAATTAAAACAGAAAATGCCTGTAATAACAAACACTTTAAAACAGAATTAAAATCTTGAATTAATACTGGAGAATAATGGAAGAAAACAAACAGTCTTCTTCAGATATGTAAATAATAAATGGACAAATAGTTATCTGGGTTTGTGAAGAGTAGCAACCATCATAAACAAAAAACATCAGGTTTTGATGGGGAAAGTGTGATATGTGCTTGTAACACTGACACATAATTTTTGGGATTCAGTTTATAAGTACTTCAAACAAGTTGCACATTAAATCCAAAAAAATGTTCGCAAGTACTAAGTATCATGTTAGAAACAGAGAAAGTTTGCTCCAACATACACTGTTCAGAACAAAAAGAACAGAAGTATGTATCACATAATTACTCATAGCATTTGACAGAGATATTGTTTGCATCTGAATTCTCTTATTTTACTACACAGGCCAGTTCTCCAACACAAACTCTTCCTCACTGAAGTGTAGCAATGGCTACATACTGATCTTACATGTACAAATTCCTATACCTAACTTTCTCTGCATTTCCTTCTCAGGACAAGCACATTACAAACGCAAGAGATGAACTTGTGTTTACTGTTATGATCCATCACCAAAGAGCAGTACTCTCAGTGGAAAAGCTTCTCCTCTCAACAACCAAATAGAGCAAGGCAAATAGACTAAACATCTAGAGCATGCTAATGTTCTTTTTGGACTGTCAGGCACTGTCTGTGTGGAATTAGTTCCTCCCAATAAAAAAAAATCACTATTATTACTGGAAGGTCATGAAACATCAGTGACAGCAAGCCCACCAAAAACTTCTGGAACAATTACAGAATTACGATTTGCTCATTCCCCTTACAATGCACTGGTGAACACTGGTTAGTGCAGAAATTTCTGGTTGCTAAAAACATGGCTGTTTTCACTCATCCTCCTTACTAGCCTGATTTTGTCCCATGTGACTTATCTTGTTCCTGAGAATAAAACTGCAGCTACAAGCGTGTTGTCCCAAAAATTCAGGAACCATCACTAGCCATGCTACACACAATTTTAAAAAGTCAGTTCTAGCAGTGCATTCAGCAGTGGCATAAACACTGGACCAGATGCACAAACTCAGAAGGAAACCGGTCTGAAGCAGCAACTACCAACAACACAGGTAAGCATATATTTATATACTGACTCACTCTGGGAGGTAGATAAGTGGCCTACCAAGTGTATGCATGGAGAGAATATATTCAGACTACACTTAGGCTGTGTAAGTCTAATTTCACACTATATGCAATCTATACTGGTCTGTATGCAATTTGTGCTATTTAGTTAAACTTGTTATTGCTTAATCCTTGATTATAAAAGACCATATTCAGGCCCTTGTGGAATTCAAAAATAAAACACTGATGCCATCCAGAAGACTGTTCACAGGATGCCAATGACAATTCTAGCCAAGAATAATTCTACAGCAACTAACTATTACTGTTACTAGTTAAGTCAGCACAACTTGTCTATCAGTGTGAGAATGGGTTCTCATGGCAGTGAGCATGAAGTCTGGAAAGTTATGCTGTGGAGTCTGGCAGAAGTGTGTCAATATCTCAGATGATTCTGCTGCCTGCACTGTTGGGAAAGATGATGGGAATGGAAGCAACATCTATACACTTCTACCACGCTAACTCGCACCATATCCCAGCAGACAGCAATATTCACTCTCTATCACAGTTGGAAGAATTCTGTTCCAAGCCAAGGTTAATTTAAGAAGCCCCAATCATAGTGTCATATCCATTCACATTCTTAAAGGAAATTACACTATAACTAATCATTTGAAGTATAGCGGATACCAGCTGGAAGGCCCAGAGGAAGAAAGAAGATGGTTAGATACAGTGGACAGGGATACCAAGATGTTGCAATGCAGGAAATGGAAAAGGTTGGCAGCGAATAGAGATGCCTGGAGGCAGAGGATTGAGGCAGCCAAGGCCCAAGTTGGGCTGTAGTGCCATAGGAGAAGGAAGCCTAGTGGTTACTTTAGTACCACTGGGTTTAAGAATAAAAAATTCTACATTCTGCTCACATAGTGAACTTATGACTTCTGTACAGATCTCAGAAAAAAGCATGTTTATTTCCCTATACAGCATTAACTGATTAGTGTTTGTGACCCACATGGAATGTGTTTACTCCTTGGTACAAACTGGGTTTTTATAACTAGTCATACACTGAAAATAATTCGCACATAGATATAATAAACTATTTTATTTACTTGAATGCAAGACAAGGATTTTTCCCTTAAATATGTGAAGTCATCTTAAATTTGCATATGAAGCACCAAACCAGATCACTCTGAACGAGACCATGCATCGCCAAGTCGTCTTGTGAGATATGTGCTCTTCTGAGATATTACGAAGCACACAGTGGTAATTCCTTACCCACATGTCAGGACATCCTATCGGGTCCCATTTTCAAGGGTCACGAAATCCAAATGGGAGAACACAGCACGATTGAAGCTCAGTGACACAGTCTTTTTTTTGGGGGGGGGGGACTTTGTCCATTGCATAATTTTTAAAAGAAGCACATTTCAGAAGCCAGTTTGGTTTCCGTTTTCAGGCAAAAGAAGCACCTAATCTGGTAGACCACTTAGGCTGAGTTATTCTCAATCACAGAGCACCATAGAAACATTAACTGGTTACGATATGTACCTGAGAATATATCCAGTCCAAGGGTAGGAAAATAAAAATGGATACTGAATAATTAAAAATTAACTACAAGGCTCAAAAAATAAAACCTGGACCAATCCACAAATTAAAAAGCCACAAACTCATACTGATCAGATCACAGACATGATACAAAAATCAAGAACATATGTATTTAAATTCTGAACACCATTAACAACATCTGTGGAGAAAATTGTGAATCTTCATGGGTTCAGTAAGTTTATAAACCAAAAAATATAAATATATTATTTAGTCAATGTGGATCACAACAGCATGGCAGTGCATCTCACCAGAAGTGACTGTAAAGGGTTCTAAAGTTGCTGTGTATCCAATGCAGTGGATGAGACTGTGATGATATGTTGTGGAATGAAGTGAAGAGGACTGGAATTTTAAAAGTGAGTGTGAAGGTGGAGACAGTGACACTGATTGGTAATGGTGCATAGATTCTAACATACTGTGTGTATTAAGTGCAGGAAAAGCAAAATATTTTTTCTTAGCAGATATTTTATTTCTGGGGAGTCATCTTATATTTGGATAAATACATTTTCCTTTGGCAATGTGTTACTTGGGGGGTTATCTTGCATTCAGGTAAATACAGTATTTAATCAATAAAAATTTGAGCATCTTCCTCTTAAAAAGCATTAAAAATTGTACTTCCTAATGTTTGATACTGGGTAGTTTCTTTCAGAGATCAACGGATCAGAAGCAACTTGTACATAAGAAGTGACAGCCTCATACCATGGTTAAATAAGAAATAAAATGTTGAAATTGACAGCTCTGCCTAAAATGGAGGCCAAGAGAAGTACATGATGTTAGCTCACCTTGGCTATCACTTGAAGCAACAATGTCAATCTTTAACACCAGCTCCAGTTAAAAAACAGTTTTTAAGAAGGAATAAATAAAAACAAAGGAGACTTCCCTCAATGCCTAATCATAAGCTTTCTAAAAATGGTACTGCAGTAGATCATGATGTTGCAAACCAACCTTACTATATTAATACAATAATAATAATTCTAGTTAATTTTTTTCTTTAAAGTGTTAAACAAATTTCACTAGTGTACTTTGCAGATCAGTGAGTTACGTACTGTAACAGAACGCAACAGTGCCTAGTAGTGTGAAGACCCATGAAGCCTCTGACATCAAGGCTGCCAGAACCTTCCTGTACAAGAAGGTGACAGAACATTCTAGGGATACCCAAAACTGACTAGAACAGTGAAGTAAGTTCCAAGTGTGCAATAAGCACTTTATAAGGCCACAGGATGGCAAGAATTTGGCAGTCTTGTCACAGTGATTCAGGGTTCAGGGTGTGTGGCGTACAGAAGAGAAAGGAGAGTGGATGGTGCGGAGTAAAGGGGACTCAGCTGAGGAACTGCATAGTGTGGAGCGAGTGAAGCGAATCTGTTTAGTACTGTGTTTGAGACCGGTGTCAGGGTTATGAGCCTGGAGTATGGAATGTGTAAGTGCAGAGTTATCTGTTGAGAGCGATTCTTGAAATTATTGTGAGTGTTCTGTTTTCATTACTAATGGTTTTAATTGTTTCAGCCTATCTGTAGTGTCAATAAAGAAAGTTATTTGTTAAACCCAGGGCCTATCAGTTATAATATAAATCATTCTAAGCAGAGGTTATCTGCAATGTTCACAATTCCATATGTATGTAATTTCTTAGGAGTAAACGAGATAAAAAGTAATAAATTTCACATGTATACCTCGAAGGTCAACAAGTTTCAGATGTTTATTGTTCACGCCAATAACAAGACTTCTGGACTGAGAGTTGAACCAAGCAAGAGAGTGGGTTGTTTCTGACAGACCAAGTTCTGCTACAGGTCGAGCTAGTTCAACTGGTGTTGATGCAGCAGGATGCTGATGTGAGACACTTGGCACAACACTTCTTCTTCTGTCACCATGATGTGGGCACTTCAGCACATCCCACAAGAGCACTGAGTGGTCAGCTTTGTACTTGTCTAGACCTGCAGCTATAAGGTTTGAATCGACAGGATTCCATGCAACAGTGTTGCACTGTCTTGCATGTCGTGGCACTGGAAACAAAATTCAAGACAGCATATGTCAATATAAGTACAATACCAACCGATTTTCTCTCACTATGCCAATAACAAAATCCATACAGAACAGTGTCATGGATGACAAAAATCCCAAGACAACCCAAAAAACAGTGAAGAATTAAGATCTTCATGGACCCCTATGCACCAAATATTTGACAGCTTTTCCTTGTGATTTGTAATGGTATAAAACATGCAATACCATAGAAAAAGCTTTATGTTACAATTTCAAATCCATTAACTCTGCAGTTTGTATTATGACAGGTCCACAGCCTCTTCCAAAGCAAGTTTTTCACAGAGTCCAATCTAGTGTTTCCTCTTTCAATTGACAGCTACTGGATGACTATAAATAGTCATCCAGTAGCTGTTTACCTCTTCTTTGTCTTTCTGTCACTTCTATCCTTCCCTACATCCACCCTTCAATAACGTGTTTTAGAAAACAGTTCCTATGCAATATATGACCAATCCAGGTAGTCTGTCTTCTTTTTATTGTTTGTAGAATATACCTCTCCTTGATTCTATGTAACACTTTTTCTTTTCTCACATGATCAGTCTAAGTGATCCTCTCCATCCTTCTCCAGCATCACATTTCAAAACTTCCCAGGTATTTAAGATCTTCTTGCTGTAGTGTCCAAGTTTCAGCACTATATAAAACTATACGCCAAATGTAGAACTTTACCAGTTTCTTCTGTAAAATTAAGTCCAATTTGCTGGTGAAAAGTCTTCCTATTGTTCGAAGCTGCTTTTCCCATGGGAATCCTGGATTTAATTTCCCGTGTACCCCTTTCATCAATTGTTATCATGCTACCCAAACAGTTGAAATATTCCACATTCTCCAGCTTTTTTTGATCTATCATATTCTATATTGGGGATGGCTGCCCTGAAATTCTCATCACTGTAGTTTTTCCCACGTTCATTTCCATTCCATAGCATTTTCCAATTTCAATTAGTCTTTCGATCATGCAGAGCACTATTTATTCCTTAGCCAGTAACACAAGGTCATCTGCGTATTCCACAGTATGAATTATTTGTCCTCCTATTGTGAAGTCTCCACTTCAAGAGCTTCCTGGGTTAGGTATTCACTGTACAAGTTGAACAGAACTGGTGACAAACAGCATTCTTGTCTCACTCTTCTTACAATCTTCAAATTTCTTGGCTCCCCTTTGTCTATTTGTAATTTTAACACTCTGATCCATGTAAAAATTGCTGATCAGTCTTTGTTTGTAACAGAAGATACCAGTTTCCTGTAGGATCTACATTAATTTGGTCCAGTTTACATGGTCAAATACCTTCTGCTGTTAAAGAAGCAAGCACAGAATTCCTTATCTATGTCCAAAGTATGTTCTGTTATTATTCTCAGCATCCAAATTGCAACCTTAGTTCCTTTCCCTCTTCTAAATCCAAACTGATCTTAACCAAGCACATCCTCAATTTTCCTTTCAATCCTTCTCAGTATCCTAACAACAATATTTGCTGTATGTGTGATGAGGCTGATTATGTGATGGTCACTGCATTTTGTAGCTTTTGGCTTCCTCTTTAAGGCAACCACTGTAACTTCAATGAAACCACTGGGACCCTATCTAGTTACAAATATGTTGATGATCAGCTGTGTCAATAGCCTATGACAATCTTCTTACAAAAGGTTGATTATAACTTCAGGTACATCGTGATTTCTTTGCTAGCTATTTCCACATCACTTTGCAAAATATAAGAGGCTTTCTCATCTACACCTACTTCCTCTTGAGGTTTAGCTTCTAGGTTTTTCTGGTCAATTAAATCAATTGTAGAACTCTGTAATATATTTCACCCAAATTTTCAGTACCTGTTTCTAATCTACTCTTATATTCCCTTGACAGTCTTGGATGCCAATTTTTTGAAACACTTGGTTTTCCTTTCAACCGAGATACTTTGTCTTCAAGTACATTAAATCATAACATCTTGCTCTTTGAAATTCAATGATATTGTCACATATGCTCTTAAGATATTCCTTCTTGACCCTGTATGTTGCTCTTTCCAATTCATTCCTCAGTCTTCTGAAGGTCTTTCTTCCTTCTTAATTGAAAAAAATAAGATGTTTTCCACATTACAAAAGAAGAGAAATCTCACATATTCACCTTCTGAACTTCTGATGCAGAAATTTCCTTATCTGCAAAGAAATACATGTACTCTTTAAAATGTTTTATGTTCAGTGCATTTAAATATTCCTAATGTCCTAATATTCTTTCTCATTTTTCATAAAAGACATTTTTGAGAAGCATTTCTTCTTCACAAACTAAACTTGGCATAGTCAGATAAATCATGAAAGCAACACAATGAGAAAATGTATGTCAAATGAAATTCCTTTCATTACATCTGTGACCTCCGAAGACATTCTTGCATTGTTCTGCTACACTTTTCTGAGTTCATTCATCACATGGTCATGGATAACCAGTGATTACATAAGGATTATTGTAATTAAATTCCTCAAAATATAAGAAAAGCTGGTACTTTCAATTTCATATTCTCTTTTTTTAATACTGTTCATTCCAAGCATTACTGACAACTAATTCACAACACTAAACCAATACATGAATGAATTTTTTTGTTATATATTTATATTACACTGAATGTTCCTACATGTTTCAGTCCACAAGGGACCATCATCAGGGAATCAAAGCAAAATAATACAGCATAAAACTAAATTAGACACTTTTATACAAAGCTGACATGGTGTGAAACACTCAAATGGTTAAAATGTAGACATTTCTTTGTAGAGTAATGGTATAAATCTGATGGACATTGATAACCAGTATCTTGGAAGCAGCCTATGTACTTAACTAAAGTCAGCACAGTACCTGTGCATTTTGTTGGTTTAGTGTTGTGAATTGGTAATTTTTTTTAAATACTGCCTACATATTAGTCCTAAGAGACAGACAGATGACCTCTAAACTTGATAGGCACCTAAGCTCATGCCAAGTATACCTACTGGGAAAAGAAACACCGCCAACAGAAGGATGCACGAGAGTTTTTTGGGGGTGATGAACTGTAACAATACTAAATAAATTTACAATATTTAAAAGATTAAAACACTGAAAATTCATTCCATACTGACAATACTTCATCAAATTACTTGATATACAGGCTGCATATCTAACACTGAGAGGTGGAAGTTTCTATGATAGGAATGGGTAAAAAAATATCTAAGTATCTGAGGCAACACAAAAAATTTAAAAATAATCCACTTTTTTACTCAGTGTTCTATGTGGAAATGTAAAGGAAACTATCTCAAGCATGTGACCTACTCCATCATGAGGCAAGACATTTACTGTCTCATGAGATATCTCGGATTAATCCATGTCATGTCTCAGTGAGAATATGGACAGTACTCTTGCTTTCAGTAGTTCCTTAAAAGCTAGAAAGATGGTAGGGCACATTGCTCAACATGCAATGCTTCACTTGCTACTTTTCCCACTGAAGTGGTCATCAGTCTGCTAACAAAGGAACATTACTGCTGCCTTAATACAATGAATGCAGAAGCAAGTCTTATATGATCATCACTTCTTATTAGTTACAAATGTTATTACTTAACAGAACACATCCCATTGTGTTATACTAGAACATGATCAGTAACACACAAAAAAAAAATCTATGGCAGAAGTGCAAGAAGTATGATCGAAGACTTTCCTTTCGTCTCCATCACAGGATACAGATCAATAAACTTGTATAGCTATATTTCACCAATATCATGTATATACAAATATATATCACAGTCCATGGACAGATGTATAAGAAGTACAAAGACAGAAGGTTTTTTCCTTTCCTTTTTCACACATGACTTATCAAAGGATACAGATCAACAGTTTATTGCCATATTTATACCACATTTGTGTGTTTGTGTGTGTGTATAGCGAGTCTGCAGGAATAAAATAAATATTGCGTTAGACTTCAAATTAATATAAGACCAAATTACTTTAGGATGTCGGTAACATGGAAATTATACTTAAATAACTCACACATGATTCTTTATCTCCTATTCTGTTAATATCTTATATTTTCATTCATACAGTAACATATAAGATAAATAAACTGATGAGAACAGTTGTACCATATCCATTGTGTTTACATCTTCATCTCACACCAAGCAAACCAATACTGAGTTCACAATCAACCATTAACAGATATTGTATTGATAAATATGATGTGGGATCCCCCCCCCACACACACACACACAAAACATCACATGTTTGATATGTAATTATGTTATACCTGCTATTTACTCTTTTATAGGGGCCCAACGATGATGTGATTCAATCCCAAACAGTAGCCAGTCAAGAAAAATAATATAAGTTGTGTTTTGACTGTGATTTATTCTTTTCCTTTAAATTTTATTATGATTTTTCTGTAAAACTTTAAAGTTGTTCTTTGTCAAGTTCAGAGAGTCTTCTATTACTTATACTTACTTACTCCATGGAGCAGAGTCCTTCTTGAGAAGCTAACCGGTTCACTGCTAGTCAATAAATTCCCAGCATTTTGTGGAAACAGAAGGTTTATTACTGCATTTACAAATGCCCTTCACCTGTCCCTGTCCTCAGCCAGTTCAATTCAGTACATGCCCCCCATCCCACTTCCTGAAGATCCATCTTAATATTATCTTCCCATCTATGGTTGGGTCTTCCAAATGGTCTCTTTCCCTCAGGTTTCCCCACCAAAAACCTGTATACGCCTCTCCTCTTGCCCATACAAGCTACATGTCCCACCCATCTCATTCTTCTCTATTAGATCACCTGAACAATACTGAGTGAGGAATACTGATAGTTAAGCTCCTCATTATGTAGTTTTCTCCACTCCCCTGTTAACTGGTCCCTCCTAGGTCCAAATATTCTTCTCAGCACAATATTCTCACACACCCTCAGTCTACGAATCACCCTCAATGTAAGCAACCAAGTTACACACCCATAAAAAACAAAAGGCAAAATTATAGTTCTGTATACCTTAATCTTTGTATTTTTGGATAGCAAACCGGAAGACAAAAGAATCTGTATTGAATGATAGGTTGCATTCCCTGACTGCAGTCTGCTCTTAATTTCTTCCTGAACAGAATTTTGATTTAGTTATGGTTGCTCTTAAATACTTGCCCAGTTCCACTCTTTCAAAGGAACTATTATCAACCACTATATTGTGACTTTGTCTTGCATTCTGGTATCAAGTCATGACCATGTACTTACGGCATCCAATCCTTGACAGTCAAGCCATGGGTTTGATCAGCATTTAGTTCTAGTCCACTCTACTAGTTAACTACTAAAGCTTCTGTGTTTTTCTTTATAGTATGTACACTTCCACCCAATATATTAACATAATCAGTATAAACCAGAAACTGATGTGTACTATTTTAATTTCAAGCTATTCTGGTTTACCTGAACCCTCCTCATGGCATGCTCTAATGCAAAGCTGACAAAGCAATGGCAATAAAGCATCTCCTTGTTTCAAACCATTCTTAATAGGAAACATGTCAGACAAATGTTTTCCTACCTGGTCTATGCTGCAGGTTTCATTCAGACACATTTTTATTAGCTTTACCAGTTTCATGTGGATGCCACACTCAATGGGAATATTATACAAGACCTTCCTCCTAACTAAATCACAGCCTTTCTTGAAATCTATAAATAGCTGATGCACTGCTTAGTTTTATTCTCATTTTTTCTCAAGTATTTGATGAACACAGAATATATGGTCAGTAATTGACCTGTTGAGTCAAAATCCACAATGATGATCCCAATAATTTCCTCTGCATATGGAGTTAACCCTGTCAGGAGGATGTTGGATAGAATTTTGTAGGTACTTGAGAAATGAAATTCCTCTATAATTACTACAATCTGTTTTATCACCCTTCTTATACACAGGTACTATGATCAATTCCTTTAACTTCTCAGGTAATTCCTCCTTATTCAAAACAGAATCCTGTTACTTATACACATTAACCTACTGGAAACAATTAAAAGTACCTCAAAAACTTCAGGGTGTGATTATTACCTAATTCTTTGCCTGTAAGTCCAAGTGCATCAAATGCTGTAGGTCCAAAAGTTGTGAGAACTACTTTCCCATTTGCTTGGCCAATGGCCAGCAAAATGTCTGGTTCTGGTTGTGGGTAGATATCAACACATTTAACATAATGATGATTTGAGTTTATTGCCAATAAATTGGCTACTGTCGTATCTGATACCTTTGAACCTAATGGAAAATAATGACTGCATTAGTGTTATCTTCCAAGTATCTATATGTAACAACTGTCACTGGCACAAATAATATTCCAGTCATACATGATAATTTTGAAACATCTTTCAGAGAAGATACTTCATAAAGATATATTTCTGTTCCCCAGGTAATACACTTATCGGGGTGAACTGGCGACCACTGAACCTCCAACCTCACTCCGCTCATATTCATACACAGCCGACACGGTGCTTTTCTGAAACAGAGGCCAAGGTACATCTACATACAATTATAAAGTCATGTATGGTAAATATGGCATACTGCATATACCATACATCAATAGTGTTATTAAATTAATTTGTGTCCCCACCCCTAAGATACAACATAACCTCACTACCAACCAACAGTACCACTACATCGCCTTTTTACACATAGACGCACGCGGATTAAACATGTACTCAAAGGCGTAATAATCCGTAAAGTACCAGCGTCTCACGTGTCGCTATCTGGAGAGATCCGTGGTAGACACGTCAAAATTGACTGCTGGGAAAGGAAAGGAACTGTGGGCTGTAGCACAATGTTGCCAACTACGATGCCCCGTTTTGCATGTTTATTATATTTACCGCGCTCTGACAGTTTACGGAAGATTCGCGTAAAGAAACGTACTATTCAATATTAAAATGAACAGATTCATATTTTGGTCAAACTTTACATTAATGCCAATCTGTATATTGTAAGTGTTCACAAATGCTATTGGCAGAGCGTGAAGATGGGACATTAAATTTGACTAATGATTAGTCAACCTCAAACCAATAATTATATATTAGTTCACGAGGGATGAAACTAATTGCATACTTGTTTAATTCAGCATAATATTTGTTGTTACTTAAACTCGAATTCTTGTTCTAATACTGAACAAATTAAAGTCAAAGCAATGGGAAAGGTCAACGACTCAATGATGCTGGCTTTGGTGGGAGCAGACAACGCCTCTTAGTTACGGTAGTTGTTGGTGGAATTAATGAACGAATTCGCCGCTTGAAACAGTGTGGTAAAAGCCTTATTGAGGTGTTACTGTGTTGTGTACCTTCCATACAGATTTCAGGAGTACCATATGAGTGCGTGACCGTTACAACGTAACTTCCTCGAGCCCGAAGAACTGGATCGGAAAACACTCACCACCGGTATGATGCGTAGTGTTTAGTGAGAATAGTGTGACCTAATCAGATAATTCGTGTAGAAATTGATGTGTATCGGAACCAGTGAATACGGTTATTTTGGTGATATATGTTTAAAAGTCTTTGTGAAATTCAACTAACGGTGCAGTAGATGACTGCATCACCTCATCTGTCACTTGTATTTTTCAGCATTTGTCATTTGTACTGAACATATCCATAGGTGACATCATGTCGAAAAAACCAAATCAACAACCTGCGCTTCACAAAGTTATTATGGTGGGGAGTGGAGGTGTTGGAAAATCTGCTTTGACACTTCAGTTCATGTATGATGAGGTTAGACATATTTAAAAGTAACGTCTTGTTGGTGTAAAATTCAAAGGAAAAGAAGGATAATGCTTGTTTGTATTATTTACAGTTTGTTGAAGATTATGAACCTACGAAAGCGGATTCATATCGTAAGAAAGTAGTATTGGATGGGGAAGAGGTACAGATTGATATTCTAGATACAGCGGGACAAGAAGATTATGCTGCTATTAGGTGTGTATGTCACTCTTTAGTGTAGCGTGTGGTATGTAGACATGCAGTTTAATTTTGTCACACTGTGCTCAATGTTCATTTAATAATGCTTTCAGGGACAACTACTTTCGCAGTGGAGAGGGGTTTCTTTGTGTTTTTTCAATAACAGAAGATGAAAGCTTCCAAGCTACTCAGGAGTTTAGGTGAGAAAATGAGCAGTGTTTCAAGATTGGTCTTTTCTGCACCAGAATTAGCAAGTAGATGAGATTCCTGCATTACTGTGCATGTGTTTGGTGTAAAGATGTAGGTTGAATTGTTATGTTTAAACACCACTACAAATGGTGCATATACATTAGGCCTGGTTTTTTTTTGGGTGATGTATTGTTGCAGTTGTCCAAACAACTGCAACAATACATCACCTAAAGATGGGACTGATAGGTTGTCCTGAAATGTCAGTAAGAAATTACCACTACTCACTATGTAATAACCCAGAAGATTGCAGTTCTCAAAACAAATATTTATTTGGTATTTGTACATATTTTTATACTTCCAACAGGTGTGAATTTTGTGATGGGTTATGCTGGTTAAGGTTTATGTAATTTTATTGTGGTTTTCATTATGGTAAAATTATAATTATAATTCTCATGTACTTCTTTTTAAGGAAAGTTGGTTATCATGTCACAAATTTAACCCTTTGGTGCCAAACAATGACTGTAGGTGTTGAATGGTGTGATGCTCAGAGCTGCAGGACAACTCAGATTGTTGCTGAGGATATGTCAATTATGGCACTTCTGTGCTCAAGTGCAAAGGAATTTTTTTATCAGAACTTCACCTGACCACTCCCTTAAAACCACAAATTTAATTCCAGTGCCAAAGGGTTAATAGTAACATGCCTGAGTGGAGATGGAATGTGTCATACATAAAGGGGAATATCAAATACAGATTTCTATTTTGCAGAAGCAAAATCATCACATTGTCAGGGCTTTGTTGAACTTAGGATTGGTAGTGCCTCATATATTGCATAATTAAAACTCATCATATTGAATTACACAAACAGGAAGGAGTCTTTTAAGTACTGAGGATGTACTGAGTGAGTTCTGGTACTTTGTGTTGCTGAGTGATACTCACTAAGAGATGATCATAATGGTAATGATATAACAAACAATTAAATTGTATCTGATTGCTACAGAGATCAGATCCTTCGTGTAAAGAATGATGAGAACATACCGTTCCTTCTGGTTGGGAATAAGAGTGACTTGGATGAGAAAAGGAAAGTGTCCCTTGCTGAGGCTAATGCAAGAGCACAGCAGTGGGGTGTACCGTATGTAGAAACGTCAGCCAAAACGAGGGACAATGTGGACAAGGTGGGAATTTTTCTTTTTTTATTTTTTGTTATGTAAGTAGTTCTCTGTATTGTGTGTACTTTGCTGTAATGGTACTGTTGCTCACAGTTCTCAGAACATTGGAAAGTTGACAAACTGGCAGGGTACAATAATGTGCAGTGTAATTGCAACCTTGTAGGAAAATTGTGTTTGGGTAAGAATTGTGAGACTTAAATCTCATATCATTTTCTGAGACTGTGGAAGATAGTGTAGAAATTTCTTATGACTTATGAATTTTTTCATACTCTCTTTCTGAAGTTACTGTAGTGAGCAATACATGTTGGTTCATGCACTATTTTGTGACGTGACATGTTTTGTAAATTGTTGGTGTTCTACGGAAGGTTAGAAATTGTCATTGTTGTTTCACAGCCAAAGGATCTATTTCATAGAATGAAATGTGTGCAGAGTGCAGTTGAGGGAGTCTGACTCAAACCTCATTTTAGGACACTGAACATAATCATTTCAGTTTTTGTATACTGCACTTTTGGCCATTGTGGGCAAATAGATCTATTTTCTAAAATAGAGTAGTTTGAAGCTTCATCACAGTGTTAGGTTTGGCATCTTTGAGTGATGGTTCTTCAGAAGTGCAGTAATTGTCACAGAATATCCATTTTTGCTGACATGAATATTATTTGCTGCAGCATTTTGCTGGCCAGTTTCACATGTTTTCAGTTACAGTGCCAAATAATGTTCAGCAGAGAAATATTTCATGGCATGTTAGGAAGTAACAGGACAAACTTGACTTGTTTCATACAGTGCATTCTATTGGTCACCTTATGTGAACTTAATGTCCTGCACTGCATCACTTTCTTAGCTTTTCCAAAACATAACATGGCTGACGTCAGTTCCGCTTTACTGTGTAGTCAGTAGTAATGGAATTTTTAAGTTTTCTGATATTTTATTTGAAGCAGCCTTTTAAATAATATGTATCATCTGATTGTATATATATACACAGTAAAAGCTGGTTTATCCAACATTGGATGATCCATAAAGCTATATTACCCAGAAATTGACAGTGGCTGATTGTGTTTCACAGTTCTGTCTGTTGGCAGCACCCAGCACGGATTTTGGTAGTTCAAAAGCAAAAGTTGATTAAGAAGGACTATTTATATGGCAGATTTACATAAGTGAACAGTTACAGTAGTAACAGCAGTGTGTGTTTGGTGTTTTGTCATCTTTTTTTAGTCTCTGTATACACCCTGTTACATAAGTAGCAATGGAAAGGGAACAGTGTGTGTGGTGGGTAAAACAGGACAGTATATCAAGTGACAAATTGAATGGTTAGATCAGTCCATGAGCTTGCTGGGTACACCAAGATACACATTAGGTCATCTTCACCTAGTCTGTCGTATGAAAGGTCCATAGTTTCTTCCAAAGCAAGTTTTTCTGAGAGTGGGGATCTAGTGCTTCCTCTTTCAATTTCCAGTACCCCCATTTTTCATTAAGGCCATCCTGTCATCCAGTAGCTGCTTACATCATCTTCCTTTCTGTCTTACCTTCAGTAAAATGTTTCAGATAGTAGTTCCTGTGCAAGATGTGACTAATTCATTTAGCCTCTTCCTGTATTGTATGCAAGATGTTCCTTTCCTGCTTGACTCTTTGTATATTCATTTTTCACACAATTTGTCCAATTCATATGCATTCTTCACCGGCACTACATTTCAAAACTTTCAAGATATTTGTGGTCTACTTTTTGAAATATCTTAAGTTTCGGCATCATACGAAGCTATGCTCCATATGTGGCATTTTACAAGTTTCTTCCTTGGATTTAAGTTCAGTTTGCTGGTGAAGTGTCTTCTTGTTGAATGCTGTTTTTGCCATGGCAATCCTGGATTTAATTTCCCATGTATATCTTGCATCATTTGTTACCAGGCAATCCAAATAGTTGAAATTTCCATTTTCTCCAGTTGTTTTTGATCTCTCAGTCTGTACACATTAGGTTTATGTTCTGGTATCCAGGAAATTGTGATATCCTGCAACCCTTTGATTCTGGAGGTGCTGGATACACTAGCTTATATTATATTTTTCCAAATAATGATTGTGATTACTCTTCTCAAATTGTGTGCTTCAACTGAACCAAATTTGCAGTAAGTTCAACTTGAGAAATTTCCTTCACCATCGTGACAGAATACATCACTCACTCATCAGAAAGCTAAACACTGTTGTGTCAGAAATTTTACTAACAGGTAATAAACATTAGTGCCGTTTTTCAACATCAATTTTAGCATGTAGTATAAGCTCCTGGGTTTTATCAGTTGTCACGTTTTCAGTCGGCCTGCATGAAATTCTTCCCTTATTAACAGTGTAGCAAATGCTGTATTGAAGTTTATGCTCCTTTAGTGTTCACTGCAAGTTTTTTCAGTCAGCAAATCCAGAATTCTTGATGGCAGTATCCACTGTACTAAACAGTTTGTGGCAAAGACAGAAAACAGCATTTTTAATGACTTTGTATAATAACCAAGTTATTTCAATTCATCCCAGTTTTTCAGATTGTGTTATGTGTTTTTGATGCTGAATCTGCTGTTAGGTGCAAAATTCAGGACAATCAGACTTTTGATCTTGCTTTGTGGTTCGAATTTAAGAACTCAGAACTTTGTGTTTGTGAATGTTGTTGACCATGTAGCAAGTTTATAGAAATTCAACCTTTGCCTACTATCTGTGTATGGGAGCCAGGATAGTATAGTTGGTATTAGAGACTAGGGTAGATGATCCATTGGATTCTTGGTAGTGGCAAGAGAATTTTTTCTTCTCTGAAATGTCCAGCCCACTTCTAGGGTCCACCCAGCCTCCTGTTCTGTGGGTACAACGTTTTCTTCCAGAGAATAAAGCAGCCACAGTGTAAAGTTGACCACACACTTCCATGTAATGCTAAGGATAAGAAACAGTGGAGCTGTGAATGAAAGAATAGATAGTGGGTAGGAGCCATCGTTGGTCCCGATGTATTTAGACCTTTACTACAGGCGTGTTGTGCCCCTGAGTGGAGCCTTCGTAGTGTGGACAGGGTTGATTATACCTTTCAGTATAATGGAATTATGATTGGAATTTTTGACAGCTTCCTAAGCATTGTCAGATGACATATATTGTGTTTAGCAGTATTCTTATCTCCCAGATATATGCATTATTGCTGCAGTGCCTATACTGTAACTACAAACATTGAACATTCCATGCAGAGTGTGCCTGATTTGTTAAGTATCCTTGAACACAGGACATGATAGTAGAGGAGTAATAAAAGGTTTATTGACAGCTCACAAAACAAATGTGTGTCGATTGCACAACATTAAACTGAAACTGACACAACAATATCAACCCCTCAGCAAACACTGGGAGTGAAATGCTGAAAGAAACAACACTTTTTGCAACTCCTGTTTCTGTCTTGTATTGCCTTGTCACCTAAATTTATAGAAAATGTTGAGGTTTGTACACAAGCATAAGTGTTCATTTAGTTCTTATGATGTTCATTGCTTTTAAGAATGAAGGTTTTAATGGTATTGAACTTAACACACAGGACTTACTGAACACTACTTTTAGTGTTCCAAAGAAATGCAGTTTCATCTTCAGAAAACTGTTAGCAGATGTGTGTGTCCATCCATCCGTTTCGTGATTGAATGGCTGGTGTCTGTATTATGGATACTAATTGACAGATTTTAATGAAACACAACATGTACATCACCCCATTGGAGCTCTCTGTCCATCTGGGTTCCTTCTCATATGTTTTCCACTGTACTAACTAGGAAGTTGTGCAAATTTGTGAGGGAGCAGCACCAGTGCCATTCGTTATAGGGTCCAGAAGTTGTGTATGGTAATATGTTTTTTTTTAAGCATGCACCTTATTTCCTTCTTATTAAAAAAAAAATATCAGCGTATCAGTTATGTGAAGTATGCTGCTGTGATATCTGGGAACAGTACTGTCATGAGAGCTGTGAATAAAACACTGCTAGTACTGTTACTGTTAAATGACACTAAAACACTGCTAGTACTGTTACTGTTAAGTGACACTAAAACACTGCTAGTACTGTTACTGTTAAATGACACTAAAACACTGCTAGTACTGTTGCTATTAAGTGACACTAAAACACTGCTAGTACTGTTGCTGTTAAGTGACACTAAAACACTGCTAATACTGTTACTGTTAAGTGACACTAAAACACTGCTAGTACTGTTACTGTTAAGTGTCACTAAAACACTGCTAGTACTGTTACTGTTAAGTGACACTAAAACATAGCAGATCTAATCCTTCACAACTCAGAAATGCGCAGAGAGCCAGTAACATGTGCTTTTAATCCCTTGCCCTGACAACTGAGTTTTTCTTTTATTTGTGACAGATTAATTTATTTCTTGTATTTTTTCCCACATTATTTTCATGACAGTATGAAGTAGCTTAAATTTGAAGAGGCAGAGGTGATTTAGAATTAATCATTTCACATTATCATGTCCTCTTTCAAGCGTTTCTTATTTTGTAAGTGCCAAGTAACAAATATGGAAGCATTTGCTTTTGGTGCTGTATGATAGAATTCAAGTGGTGCTATGAAATTCATGTTTGTGCTTCCTTAATCCATGCAGTTTGTGTTCATTTACTTTCAAGATACAGAAACAAAATTCTGCATGTTCTTTGTTTAATTAAATTGATTGAAAGTCACTGCTGTTGTCTGTGACTGTGACATATATTTCAGAATGGTAAAGGTTTATATGTATCTTGAAGTAGTCTTGGTTTGGAATTTAAATAATTTTGTTGACAGCACATCAGTAACAGATACCCATTTGCTAATTAATATGCAAGAATGAACCTATAAATTTTCTGAAAATACTGTATTGTCACTGGCATTTAATGTCATGGACAGATTAATTTAGCCTTAGGTGATTACAGCATTCAAAATGAAGACAGAAATTGTTAAGTGATCACTTTTATCCATGATAACAGAATTGTAAAATTTCTTAACACTTTTTAGCATATGCTGGAGAGCTCTTGATTTTTGATTTATCTATTTTTATATTTACTATGTAGTTACCATATACACCACTAAAATGTTTGTGTTGTATCTGTAAGAATTTTAACATGATTATGAACACCCATGTCACACAAAAAATGCACATAATTAGTCATGATTGTGTGATGCAGATACAAAATATAAGCCTTGTGGAGTAGTTTGGAAAGTCAATTCATTGCTTCTTGGTCACATTTTGTGTTAATGGGGAATGCTTTGTGATCAGGTTAATGTGCTGAATTTCTATGTTGCTTTTCATGTTTGCTAATTGTTGTGTGTAATCCACTTGCTTCCTTGTTTCTTGCTTAGCTGCTGCTGTTTAACTGTGTAGAGTGATGTCATATATAAATAAGTTGATTGCTATGTAGAAGCTGTCATTTTAAAAAATGTGTTCATATTATTGGAAGATGTAAGATGTTTAATGTACAGTATTTCAGCATTGCTGTTGAGGAAAAGTGCTTGTAATGTTTTATGTTAATGTCTGAAAATGGTGTTCTTTTAATGTTGATCCTTGTTTTTTGGTTTTGGTGCTGTGTAGAAGTGGGCTGTGTTGTTAACATGCTGTCTCCATATTCTGGGCCAAAGACCTGACCCATTAGACGGAGGGAGCATGCTACATATCTTCACCAACTGCTTCTGTATGGTGCCAACACCTAAAAATGTGATCAATGTTTAACAGTGAACCACTGTGAGTGCTTAAAATCAGTTGTGTTGTCATTTTTATTTTTAATGATGTGATTTATAACACGTACAGAACAGGCCTGGTTTCTGTTCACCTTTCGTTTGTAGATTGGAAGGATGTAATGGAAAATCTGATATATATATATATATATATATATAGTCAGTTCAAGTGAAGTATGCATTTTTAAGAAATATGTTTTGAACAATTTAATTGCCCTTAAGAAGTTGTATTAGTATAAAGTAGAGGAGTAATACATGCTGTTCTTGTTAAACTTTCTCCATTTCAGACCGCTGCTGTGAGAAAACTATAACAATTGAAGGAATACAATTTCAGCATGAGGGTGGGAAGTTCATAGAATTTCTTAGCATGTCAGTAATAGAAACGGTTGGCACAGTTTAGTAAATTTCAACCTCCGATCTTTTGCAGAATGAATTGTGTCAAGTTTGTACTCATTTTCTTGCCATACTTTTTCTGCCATGACAATAGTAACATGGCATCCACATCAAAGATGCATGCTCATAGCATTGCAAGGCCTCAGATGTGGCTGGCATATACTTTGGCTTTTGAGGTACCACCATAAAAATAAGTCCAAGGAAGTGATATCTGGCATGTGCTTTGGTATAGGGATAGATTCTTCATGCCCAATTCAACAATTCAGTAAGGCACAGAGGGATTCTGGAACAAGCACACTGCAATGTGAGATGGGCTCCAGCCTCTCAGTGCATGTTGCATGGTTTCTGAATGGATAGATTTAGTTGGGCTTGTGTTGAAAAAGTATTACTCATTGGAATTCCAGGAATATTTTGAAGTAGAGCAAAGTGAGTTCATGGACCAGTATAATTTGTAACTTCACATAAGTTAGGGTTTTAAACTGAGGTTGGCATTCATGAATTAAAAACTTGGCCTGAAAGGTGGAAATGGTGTTGTCAACTCTGGAGTTACAAGTGTGATTGCAGTGGACAGTGAAATGTAGCATTTGATTAAATATCTGGACACATTTATATTACTAATTCCTGCAAGTCTAATCTCTTGTGAGACACACAGGAATTATTTAGGGATATTATCTTACATGAAAACTTACATCCAGTCCTCATTCATACCATTTCATGTGGTAATAGACAAAATGGCTCCCATTGGTATTCCATTTTGCAGTGATAAGGAGGGTTCACTTGTTTTTGTTCAGCATATTTCAGTTCCGTAAAGAGGATGTTATTCACTGTATTCAAAGAAGCTGCTGGAAATACAGGATGGCCCAACATTCGGTTAACTGCATTTTAGTGTACATTTTATTAACTGGGTAACTGACTTCTGGGCCACTCTGTATCTTCCTTTATCTTCTGGACATGTGTCCCCTCTAAGAAACATGCTGTTCATTTCATATCCAAGTACATCTGAGTTTCATGAGCTGATAGGAGGTGACAGGTGATAGTCATCAAATAAAATGATGTTCCTATACGAGTACTGCTGCAGAATTGACAGCTTTTTACATTTAAGTGCAACAGAATGCATTCTGCAGCTGATTTTATTGTGGGATGTGGATTACATCTGTTGAAAATATGTATGTTAGAGTGAATAACATTTGGATGTTGGTAATTCAGTTTCTGATTTTGTGGCTGCTACTTGTGGTGTACTTCATTGGTATTTTTTTTATGTCAGATGTTTGATTTGTACTTGGGAAGCATCTTCTTTGTTTGTCAGCTTGTGGTATCAACTATCCTGACTGCATCTTGGCATTTTTTCACATTCCTTTCCATGCAAGTGTTTTAAAGTGGGTCATAGCAGCCTCCTTTGTTGACCCTCTTACACTTGTGGTAAACTTACATGTCATTTAATTTGACATAACTGCCACAGTTACTGTATAGTGTGTAAATAACATTGAGCATTATGCTCATTGTAGAGTTCAGTAACATGCAGCAATTTCCAGGAGGAACTTAACCATACCTTCTGTCTGTCCGATGCTCCTGTACAGGGAGGGTTGCCTAACTTAGCAAACCAACAGTTACATACAAGTGCTATAGTAACATACTTATCTACATACGTTACCAGCAGTATAAATTCTGTTACATTATTGCTGACAGGCAAAATCATCACAGTGTGATTTGGAGCATTGTTTATTACCTGCTGATGGTACAACCAAAGTCTGTAGGAAGCAGAACATGCAGAGGGAAATTGGAATTGAAAACCTAATGGAAATTAAAGTAATTCCTATATATGTAAAATTCATTTGTGGTTTAAATGCTGTATCATGTGTTTGGTGATACAGTATTACCACCTGACTGGTAGGTAAAGAAGGCTGTGGAAATAAAGATGTTTAACATGTTTCACATACTATCTTGTACCTTATTTGTTGCATCATTGAGGTTTTATGTAGAAGAAAGAAATGTAATATGCTACAAGATTTATGTCAACAGAAATTGAAGATCAAGGCAGGTCAGGTGTACGAAAATCATGAGGAACACATTTGATGAATGCTTCATTGAGTATACCTTTTCCATTTTGTTCTATTCGGGAAACAAGGTTTCAGGTTTGAATTTAATTCAGATTCAATTTTTTCGTAAATAACTGGCGCCTTAGTAGTGGCTGAATTTGGAATACTCTCCCATCCTACTTTGCACACACATGGTGGACAAGAGCTCAGTTTCTGGTCAGCCTCACAAAGTTGCAATGGGATGGGCTTGCTTGAGGTTCCTTAGTTCCTCCCCCTTCATGGCATGTATATTATACTGTTGAAATGACTTTGATGGTTGGCAGTGTATCTGTAAAGGTCCTGAGAATGAATATAACCTGAATTGTGAGAATGAACGTTATTTTTTTGGAGTTGGGAAATTAATGAGATTTCTCCTTACACTCATTCCATATCAAAAGAATATGTAATATAAAATTATTTAATGAAGTGTACTGGCAAGTGTTGCAGAAGTGTGTAGGTCTATAACATTAAGTTTTCAGAGCAGTAGTTTTACTTCAAAGGAATCGTTGTGCATGATTAGAACATGATGTGATCCACATGTTTCTGGCTCTCTGATATGATCCACAAGCCATTGCTTCACCACCTCTGTTTTATAAGGTTTTTTATGTTTTACTTATACTGTAGAGAATATAAAACTGTTTTTTTTCCATCTTATGCCTGTCAGCAAGTAGCTCAAAGATTGAAAGTTTTTGTGACAGCTATTGCTCAAGAATTAAAAGCATAGACAAAGTGATGCCTCATGTCATGTGATCTTCATTCGTTGATTTGAAGAGAGGCAGCCATTGTTTTTTCTTTTCCCCTCTGCAGTTTGAAATCTTAACAGTTTCAATGTGGTATTAGCCTATACAAGTGGAGTTATGCGCATTTGCAGGTATTTTTCGACCTGATGCGAGAAATTCGATCGCGGAAGATTGAAGATAATAAAACAATCAACGGCCGAGGGAAAGACAAGAGCAAGAGGAAGAAACTGAAGTGTGTCATACTCTAGGTTCGCTTGATTTCTTTCCATTTCATAGCATTATGTATTATGGGTTGTTTAAATTAAATTGATGTATTTACTTTTCTCCCTTGTTTCATGTATATGAATATTGTTTGCTCTCATGTACAGTAAGAATCCAGTTAGGAGGCAGAAAAGAGGGTCACTAATGTTTCCGTAGTAGGATATTTAGATATAAATCATGATATAACATACCAAAATGCAAGAAAGTTTTACATCTTTACTGATACCTGGGCCTTCTCTTGTTGTTTCCATAGATGGTAGTCTACAAGGTCAAACAGAAGGTCTGGAGTTTGGCGTATAAAAACAGATACACATGAAATAAGAAAACTTTTGCCATTAGAGTAATTTCCTTTGACTGCAACACACTTTTTACATATTTGTTAAATTTGCACGAAACAGTTATCAAAGACATCCAAAGTAACTGTGTCTAATTTGGTCGATACATTCTTCTCAAAGTTCTCAGTGTCCTGAAGGCTTCATCTTTGGAGGGTGGTTTTCACTTTAGGGAACAGGGACAGTTGGCTGGTGCCAGGTTAAGTGAATAAGGTGGTCGATCTTCACCACACTGTGATTTGCTAGGAAGAACTTTGTTATTATGCAGAATGAGCAGGGGCATTGTTGTGCAAAAGGAACTAATTACCTTTCTCTCTGAATTGTAATTTCACTCTCAAAATCTGCTGCAATAACTTTCATAGCAGCTATACAAGGAATTCACTGTGTACTCGTCCTTCAGGCACAGGTGCTTTGTGGATCATGCCCTGTTGTTCAAAAAAGTGATCAACATAGTTTTGATTTTCAACTTGTGCTAGCAAAATTTTTGGTGTCTCAGTGATTATTTTGGTCTGTATTCCATGCTCTGACATTATATGTCAGGATTGTATTGAAACACCCAACATATCTTCAGTGACAGTGCATTGAGTTGGTGTGACAGGTCTGCATGACACAAATTGTGATTCTTCTCATGCTGCTCATCCATGAGACTGTGTGGAATTACCATCACAAATTGTGACTTTTCTCCTGTTGCTCATCCATGGGACTATGACACAAACTTCGCTCAGAGTTTCTTCTTTCCAATAAATGTGATGAACCTGCCAAACCAACTTGTGGTTAATGTGCAGTTGTTCCTTTATTAATTTTAGTGTCATTTGATGTATTCTTGCCATTGATTCACAAACTTTTGCAACTTTTTACAGATTTTGGGCAGTTAACAGCCACCCACTGTTTGAATCATCTGCAAGGTCTTCACATCTCACTCTGAATCTTTTAAACCATTCAAAGACATGTACGAGATAGAACCTTTTCTGTAAAAGTTTTCAAGCGTTTTGTATTTTTCTGCAGGTGTTCTCCTTTGAATTTGAAACAAGACTTGATGTTCGCTTGCATGTCTGTGACAATAAAGAAGAATCTGATTTATGCACATCTGCTATGGGTCTGCTACAGATGAATTGATTGAACTACAGTTGTTTTATGTACTAAATCATACTTGCATGATGGCATTTGTTCCAGAAATTTGTTGTTTGAATAATTTGTTGATTGGTATCAACTGATAGATGCACCATTTCAATTTATAAACACTTCGGCCATTATCAGGGTTTTATAATCAACCTTTGGAAGTTCATGGACAGATATTTTGATACATTTAATATTGAGAACCACTTTATTCTGTTTTTCCATGTCTTCAGTTCTCATATGTGTCTAGACTTTTTTAGTTTTTACCTTTATCAGAAGAGCACTCTCAGCTTCCCCAGTAATTTAAGTGGGGAAAATGAAGTTTCATGTTTGTTATAATTTTTTCATAAAGCTGGGCTCTTATACCATGACAGTTTTCTAAGTTTTTGTAGTACACAGACTCTTCTATTCATTCAGTCATCATCACTGCCTACTCCTACTTTATTGTAACATCTGTTTGCTGAAAACTTTTTGGTACAAAGTTGTACAGATTATATTGTGTTGTGTTCACATATTATGTACAGTATAATTTTGCATGTGATTTGCATTACTATGTAAAAACTAACTTACTCCTGAAGTATATTGTCTCAGGTTTACAGGTATTAAAACTGTTATTGGGTACACTGTTATTCATTCGTTAAGTCACTGATCATTTCATAAAAAATTACATTTTCACAGTGTCATATTAGTTATCCATTCGTATCCTTGTGTTAAGTTTGTTTTGTACTAATGTTCTAAAGATTTATATGGCAGCTTGTCCTTCAAAACCATTAACAATTAAATTCCTTACAATTTGCAATATTTCATGGTGGGTCATTTTTAAGGTTGATCCTGTTTTGAGGTGTGATCATCATGTGGCAGTGGGCTATGATGTTGAAGTTGTGGAGGAACTTGCTACCTCCATCTTCATGGATGAAAATGTAGTTGGGATGGGCTGATTGGTCTTGTTATGTCCACCCAAGCACTGGCTCCTCCCATCATATGTCTGGGAATACCACATCTGCCTATATATATGTGGGTGCATCCATGCATGCATCCCAATTGCATTATATCCCTCTTTCTTCAAGTCTGAAGATGGTGAGAGCATGTTCTCCTAAAATGCCAACTTTGTCTTCCCCACCTCCCCAAAAAAAGGTTCAGTGTTAGAATATATTTATAATTTAATGTGATGTTACATTTTATTTAATGCTGATTAACATAATACCATACTGGTATTGTAACTTCTTAATGTAACTGAATTTGTGAGGCACAATGGTATTATGGTTAAGTAGGAATTTGTACTGATGGTGGCAGAATGAGTTGAAGCTGAGTGTGGAACTGCTAAGCCAACGTGGGCTTGCAGAGCAACGTTGTTTGTATGGGTAGGGTTTTCATTTGTTCATGATCTTCATAAGTTCTCAGTCAGTTTTATATCTGGTCATTTGTTGTGAACAGTACTATACAATAAACAGTGTTCATGTTGCCATCACTGTGTTGTTCAGTAGTACTTTGATTCACATGTGGAATAATGATCTTGCAGTAGGTTGTTGCTTTATCTGCCCAACCAATCTGAGTGCAACATCCATGAGTTCAAAAAACACCATGTTGTTTTATACCACACAGTACTGATTCAGCATTGTAAGTACTTTACCAGTCCCTCCTTGAAGCTAATAAATCAGTAATAAATTAATAAAGATAGTAGTGTATGTGCAGTGATGTGATCATTAGGCAAACACTGTTAATTACCTGGAAGTTAAATATGTCATTATCAGCAGTTATGCACAATAACTTGCAGGAATATATATTTTCTTCCATATTAACTTATTTACAATTCCATTAAATAAGCTTGCCCTGGCTGTAGCATTAAATTACAATAATTCCCTGAATTCAGGACATGGGGACATTTCTAACCTTGGCACATTTCATAAATGAATACTAAAAGGAAAGTAATATGATATTATGGTTGCTGTTTTGACATTAGTTAGGCCTGTGGCAGATGTTTGTGTGATGTTTCTGAAATATCCATGTGGGATGGCTGCCTGTTCTGTGTTTTGGTTTCAGTAGAGCAAAGTACATCTCGTTGTCTGCAACATAATGTAAAATAATTTGAAGAATACTTCTTCTGGATTGTGGCACTGTGTAGTCTGGTAGAAATTTGCAAATGTTCAGGAGGATATTGGACCTATTTTCCATTATGATACAGTAGTAGATATGTGTTTTCTGAGATTTCAATAGGTCATATGTACTGAACAGAATATTAATCTCATTTCTTCATATTAGACGGTTATGAAAGAAGTAATTATATAGGACTTTGTACTATCGCACACTCTCCTTATGATGATTGTCTAAAGGTATGTGACAACAGCTGATTCATTATAAGAATATAATGGACATTGTTCATTGTCTGAGATATATTTCATTACACCATGTTTTGGAAGTTGGTTCTGCTTCCATCATCAGGTCAAGTAATACCAGGAAACTTATTCTGTTGGATGCATTATATTGAGGTCATTTCTGTTATTGTCCCTGAGCTTCCACTTAAGGTTGGGTTGGAAGTTTAAGCCAGTCATATGGATTGAACAGAATGTTTTACAGTATTACTTTTACCTGATGATAGAAGCAGAGCAGCCTTCTGAAATCCCTGTAGCCAATATTTTTCATACAGTGGACACTGACCAGCATACATTCTGTCTTTGTAAACTGGATTCGTCTGTATGATGGGAAGAGTCTAAATCGTAACAAAGTGAGGAAGCTATGACATTAAATTGTGGTATTACAGTTTAATGTAATATGAGAAGAAACAGTTCTTCTACTTACCAGTACCTAGTGTCAAGCTGAATTCAGATTAAGAATGCATCTTATCTTCTGCCCCCCTGCTCTTTCACCGTGAAGAGAGATAGTAGTTACTTCTAATGGAAGTAAGAAAAATAATTTATGTTAACATTTTATCGTGTTAGGTTACATGAGTCTTGGTAGAAGTTTTGAAGGAAATGTAATATTCTATATTGGCTTGAGATATATTGTAAAAGCATGTTGGAAATTTATATACTTTATATGCTGTATGTATGGAAGAGATTTCTTCAAGTAGTATGGAATTTAAGATGACTAGATATTTAAATATCAAGATATAAATTTTTTTGTGTAGTCTAGGCATGCCATATGTTTCAGATCAGTCATGTTTATCACAGAATGAATTCTGACATATTCTTTGCAGCTTGCATGTGCTTAAAGCTCACTAGCTGGTATTTTGCATGGCAGCATGCTGCAGTGTTTAGCAGACTAGAATTAAATGCAAAGATGTGAACTGTCATTCTGTCACTACTGCATATTGTTTACAGGATACTAACAAAAGCTTAGCATATAACTTTTTCACAAAATGTAGGTATAGTTAATAGTTAATGCAGAAGGTGCCTTTTGTAATACTGTGTTTTGTAACCCTGAGTTTCATTGTTACTATTTTATTTGTGTTCATCATGACAGCTAGAAAAGATGAATACAAATAAGCCAGATTTTAACTCCTATGATGGCACTGTGTGTTTGTGTTAAAATATTAAATGAAAAACTAAATGAAACGTTCTGAAAGCTGACAGGTATGTTCAGAATATTTATACAGAACTTAATTAGGAAAATTACTGTTGATGTTTGCAGGTTTTCTTTGATCTGATGCGTAAAATTGTGGCACAGAAAGCTGCTGAAAACAGCGTGGAGAAAAAAGAAGATATTGCAACAAAACGATGCTGTGAGATTCTGTAAAATAAAAGAACAGTAACACAAAATGTTTTACAGAAGGGCATGATTGTGAGTGAAGATGAAGGTGGTAATGCAGCTTGTGTTTTCATAATTGTACTTGCTAGAATTGTGGTCCAGAACAATACAGAACTAGTGTATTTAAATGAAAAGCTTTACATATTGATAGTTATAAAAATTGCATAGTATTTGAAATACGTAGCAGTCAGCATGAGTTTTTCTTTTCAATGACAGGCATTAATGCATTTCATTTGTTGGTTATAATTTATATATTATGGTAATTGTTTGGAAAATTCCACACTACACAGATCTTTTTAGCATCTCATTATTAGCTGACAAAAGACTGATCATTAATAAGTAACAGGAGCTGTTGGCTATGATTACCTTCCCTCTCATGTACCTTATAGCATTTCTCTTTTGAGACAAGAAGGTTTAATTTGTATTCAGTAACTAAACACTTGTAAGAGAAGTTAAAGTTATATTTCAAAATTGAATTGAAATTTTTTTTGTGTGTTATAACCATTTTGTGCATTGTACATTTGATACATCTACAGACTTAATGAGGACTAGTATTTTGGTAGGTAACTGTGTTTGTTATTCTTATAATGATCTGAGAAGCACCCAGTAGTGATGAAGAAAATTGCACTAATGTGTGTCAGCAGTGGTCTTCATGGTGTATCTTGGTGATGAAATGAAACTTTTATCCTTTTCAATATCTTTGAATTTGCACTACAAGTTAGTTGCTATGTGTTCTGTATTTGTAGACTGTCGACTCTTGCAGGTTCCTTCCTTAGTTATTGGAACAAGTTTAAAAGTGTACTTTCTTCTCTGTCTCTGTTATATATCCATTATTGAGTGCAGTCTGGGTTATACTGTGTTAAACTTCTGGTTTTCATTTTTTTAACCCATCTGTCTTTCATGTTATGTAGATTGAAATACATTTTTGTGTTTGTCTGAAATCTGTGGCATGTTTTTTGTAGCACATGCATGATTAAAGTGTTTCTATTAACATCTTTTAAAGCTAAAACAGTGTGGAATTAAGCGTGTGAAGTATCATAAGAGGTTACACACAGATTATTGAACAGGATGATGTCCAGCCATGGGCTGATTACGGACAAACAAAACTTCGCATTTACCAGCTACTGTTTGCTTGTGGCAAATTGGCTGTCACATCTCCATTAGACAATTGTAACATATTGGAGACACCAGACTAAAGAAGCTGCTGTCCACAGTAGCTGAACCCTCAACCAAGACCAGACGTGGCATCACATTTTAAGAAAAAGAAATTCCCAGCAAGTTTCCGTACTTACTGTACCCTCGTCATCATGGAGACTACTGAAATACTCCGGTGCTTCCAAAACTTCAACTGGGAGAACAGGTAGAGGCTTTATTAAGTCTTATTTCCCCTGTTTTCCACCAGATTTTCTTCTTAGTCATATTGTCCCTTTCCATTGTGTAGCACTGTCTACGCCTAATTCATACTCCTGTTATGACACTTATATGTTAGGCCAGGGCCCCTTTCCAATGGATAGAACCTGCTTCATACCCCTACTGTGGGATCTGTGTGTCTCATATATATATATATATTGGATAACATCCTCCTCCGACGACATTCATCTGGAAGATGACTGTTGCAGAACACACCAAAACACTGGAACAGGTTTAATACAATATGCAGCTACGCTTTGAAATCTGAATTTAGATATCAGTAAAGGAATTTCAAACAAATATATTAAATTAAAAAGTATGTTTTCAGGATCTGGTGCCAAAGTGCAACAGGATCTAGTATCAAGTGTATTGATAAATAATTGTGTTTGTAATGCATTTGTGTGGAGACAGGAGTCAGGTAGGTGATTAATAACAGTCTGCTTTTCAAGTACCAATTCATATAATAGCTGTGGATTTTAAAGTATGTGATGTAACATTTTGATATCTAAAGCTTGTTGCATTGAACAAAGGTACTCTCTTAAAAAGTGGAGCTTGTTCTGCTTGAATCATTATGTTTGCTTGTGGTAATGCATTTCCTATTCAACTGTTTAGTGCTGTGACAGCATGGCTTGAGTGGTGAATCCTATTCTGTATTGTGTGTATGTAGTGCAACTCTTTTTCAAATATGACTGCTGGAAAATGTTAACAGAAAATTTTGGTGGCAGTTTTCAAAAGAATCACTTCCAAGAAGACAAAGTGTACAGAATTTGGTCAGTAAGCTGAAAACAACAGGATCTCTACCAGACAATTAGCTAGGAAGGAAACAAACTCTGCTGATGGGTGCAAAATTGCATGATACTGGTGCTAGACCTGAAATTTTGCCAAGAATATCTCTTAAATAACTACCTTAGTAAATGAGTGTTTTGAAAACATCTGCAGGAAGGGCCACAAAATTGTCAAAACTACAACCAAGTAAGGCAGTTGATGCTTTGAAGGATAGAGTGCATAAAATGAATCCCCACACTCTGGAAGAAGTAAGCAACCACAATCTGCCATGAGATTTCAACATTTCCCTGGGACATACTACAGAGAGTTAACAAAAATATGTTACGCAGGTATACAGAGTGCTGTTGGTCAGGAGGGTGTTGTCAGCATCTGGTGTAGCACTGGTGAGTTTTTATTAGACTTTCCAAAGGTTATTATCACTGCAGTAGGATGTCTAGCTCCCTTCACTGACTGTTAACTCCCCCCCCCCTCAAAATGTGGCATGCAACCCACAGCTGACTGAGTGTGCCACTGGCGTTCCTTAGTCATCCAGAAGAAGGTCCATCCTGTATAAAACTTATGGATCACAAATTGTGAGACTCACAATTTTCTGGCTTCCAAAGCCCATTATAGAGTGATCAAAGGCATAATATGTATTCAGATCTTGTGTCATGCTATTATATAATATTGTTTTAAAATGCTGGCCGTAAAAAAAATTCTTGTAATACCGCTCTTCCATTCTAGCCCCATGTGTTTCAGTTGTAATAATTATTATCAAGGATAGCCTTATACACAGTAACATGAGTTATTTTAGCTTTATGCATTAAAATATAATCACTTCCATCTAATACACATAAAATTTCCAGTTGTTATGCTACTGTATTTTACCTACCAAAATCTTTACCTATTTCTTGGTTGCTCATGAAATTCTTAATGTATTCTTCTTTTCATACCTCTCTGTGACATAGCTGTAGGAGCAGTTTCTTTTTTAATTTTGTAGTCCCATCCGTTTGGAAAGTTATTGTCTGATAAGTGGCTGATAGTTTGTGTTTGCAAATTATATGTGCCATCCAGATTCTTATGAGTGTATTTGCGTAAGTTGCCAAAAGTGCCTAATTGCTTTGTCATGTCCGTCTGCTGGTCCACATTTATCAGCTGAGCTCCTCCCTGTCCACATGTGTCAGCTTGGCTCCCACTGGGTAGGTTTTTGTGAAATTTGATATTAGAGACTTTCACTAATATCTGTTCAAAAAATCCAAATTTGGTGAAAACCAGAAATTGGGCACTTCACACAAAGGCCTAGTGTGTTTTATATTGTTGACAGCAGCACATGAGGCTGAACAATACAGATGACAACAGTTGTGAAGATACATTGTTTTTTCCATGGCATTGAATGCATTGCTAAGTATACTGGTATTTAAAACTTCCCCAAACGACTATTTTGAGTTTGTGTCTTTGAAGGTCTTGGTTATTCCTCTGGTATAAGCATTATCAAAAGTGAAAGTTGCCCATGTTTTTTTCCCCACTGTTGCCATCGCCATTATCATATTCCTCAGTTTCTATCTGCATGTGTTTAAGTATCTTCCAATTCAGTTTTTGTATTTGCTCTTGTTTGAAGCCATTACATTCCATAGTCTTTATTATGGTTTGATACTTCTTATTTTTCTTATCCTGATTTAATAGTAGATCATATAATCAGTGTAACATGATATGATGTGCTGCTAATTCTTTGTCTGTGGCATTATTTGAGTTATTACTGAGCGTAATATCAGTTGCAGAGGGTTTTCTAAATCTGTCAGGGTTTTGTATGATTTTGATTTTTCCTAGTCAGTAGGTCAATAAAAAAATCTTTAATTCTCTTCCACAGTTGTATTAAGATTCACTGCTTCATGCATCTTGTTAAAACTGTCTTTTTACTTATCTGTCATTGTCTGGTTTTCACCATGAGTCAGGAGCATGCCATGCACATGTATGCTATAATAGACCAGTGCTTCACTCTTATAAATTTTTCTTCCAACTTGTAAGATTTCAGACATTATCCCTGAAATTCATGCTACCTATTGATGCCCCTCTTTAAGGTTTGTAACAGGTTCCATAGAACTGAAAAAAAAAAGTGTAATTAGTTGGTCATTTCTGCACTATAGGCACAGTCTGATTTATTTAATAGGTTCCTGAAGACCTGGTACAAGTCCAATTTTGTGCAAGTCGGAATTGAGTAGTGTTCAACTGTATATAGGTGTGTGTGTATGTGTAGTATGCTAATATACCTAAGGAAACAAGTGTCTTCTCAGCTTCAGCTAAAACACAACATTGAGTGTGACTGACAGCACAGTCATTCTCACCCATCAGTATTCTTCTGCTGCATCTGCCTCATTGCACTTTCATTCACACAATGAACAGTTTGGCATGTTTTGCCTTTTTTATTATTTTAGTATTATTTATTATTATTTCTAGGAAAACTGCATGTGTGAAATAGTGTAAGTAATTGTGTGTCTGCCTTTGTCATCTGTTTTATTAGTTGTAGTAAACATTCTATGATTTCTGTGGATCTGTTTATAGGGATAAGATATAAATTTTTCTTGTCCAGTGTTACCAGTTTTAATTTTCAAAAGGCTGTTGATTGACTTCACAGAGTTTTATCCTAAGTTTGTCGTATGTTTATTAGCTGTGGCCCTTGTGTCTGTTACAGGGTTAATGGACATACCATTCGTATGTAACTTAATTTTTGCTGTTATTGTGAATCCTTTCGGGTTTACTGCATTGTGGGATTCATGCATATTCGAAAACTTCTAACAATATACATGATTGGGACCTACAACAATGTCATACATAGTTATAAAAAAAAAGTGTGAGAATTTCACGAGCAATCAAAGAGCAAATGTGGATTTTGGAAGGTGTTTTTAACCATTTTGAGTGATACCATCATACATTTACAGCTGTGGATCCCTGGTCCATAGGAGTACTGCCATATATTTATTACCTTAAAGAATGCACTCAAGCAGTACTGAAATTTCCTCATGCCTTGCCATAAAAACAGCAGGATGATCTGCCATCTTGTAAGGATTTCTTCCTTATATCAGTGACATTCTAATAGGCAGCAGTTAATAGTTATGGTGTATCATGTTCTGTAACCTTTGCTGAGCTGTAGAATTACTTCGTATCATTCATTGTTTAATAATTAACAAACAATTTGTGTTAAATGTAAATAGCTATATTTTGTGATGTAAACTTACACTAGATCATGTTACTGTGTATAATGTCACCTTTGATAATGATCTTGAATGAGATGGTGATTTTATAAGTCGTATTTTGTTGGTAATGTTTCAGTACTTGGGTAGATCTTCATGAATGGGAAGTTAAAGTAATGGATTGGTCGGTCAAAAATTGCTTGCAGCTGAGCTGAATGACATAAATTCAATCTCTATTGAGAACAATTGATCTCAGATTTTTATGCCCTTTGTTCAGAATTCATTGTCATTGTATTATTATTAAAAATATATTTTGTCATTTGGGACTGGTAGCATATTTATTTTCAGAATACAGTGCGGAGTGTATAAGGCTGTAACTGGGGTAAATAACTTATTCATACTTGGAAATTAACCTTTAGTCAAACAGGGTGGGTATTGAAATTTTGGCACCTATTTTATAAAAAATGTATTATTTGAACAAAAAAAGATAAAATTCTGAAATCAGCAGCATTTTGTGCATGATAACACAGACATTATGTAGCATGTCTTAAAATGCAGTAAATTTCCTTGTTGCGTAAATATGTGGAACAAATTACTAGGGGTGATTTCTTATGTGCATTTGTGTATGCAAATGCAGGTCTTTGAATGAAAAGCAGGATTATCACACAACGTTTGAGCCTTTTTATATATTTGGGATGATGGTCACAAGAATAGCATGTGTAATATGACTCCAGCATTACACCATTAGGATATAAACCAAGATTATGCCTTGTGGTTATTAAAGGAAAGTGTGTTACCTGAGCAATAAGCATAAATTTTGTTTACTTTTTTGAAATTCTGAGTGGAAACAATGCATAAAGTTGATTTTCAAGTTGCATGTTCCTTCACAATGTTAGTAATAACACTAAGTGACTGTTTTGTTCATATGTGGTTTATAACAATAGTAAGAACCTGTTCCTTAATGCTTTTAGCTGTTCAGAAGCATTGTAAACCAGATATGTACAGCATGCCTTCAGTTATCTGTAACAGAGTTTCCAGATGGCTAAGCCACATTTGGAGGCAGATCTTCACAGCGTAATCTGCTCTATGTATTTCAGTTGTAGGTGAATTATAAGTACAGTATATATGTTAGTGGATACAAATTGGTCATCCACTCTTGTAGGGTTTCTTGTTGCTTGGCAGGTGTGAGCATATTCAAAGCACATAATTTTTAACTATAATTGGCACAGAATCAGAATTTGGGGGGTGAAGGGTACTGAGAAATCCGACATTGTATGAAGTATTAGTCTAAGTGACTGCTATACACCATTTTCAGAAACCTTCAGGCTTAAAAAATGGCAAAAGCCTCCTGTGTGCAAAATTTTGGAGACATTTGTAATTCAATAAATCAAGTAAGTTCATTGTACATTATTATAATGTTACAGTTGTTTAAACTACATTAACAGATTGTTTTTTCAGCATCATTTATTGAACAAAATTGAAATAACAATTTACTATGGAATACCGAATAAAAATAGTATTGTTTAAAAAATTTAGTATTGTAGTATCCATATTTAACGTGCATGTCATCATATCATCTGTGTGAAAAGTGGATACGTGAGTGTTGCTTTTTTGAGCAGGAAGAAGGTTACAAGAGTACAGACAAAAATTCATCTCACTTTAGCTGAGAAACATAACCTTCTACACTGGTCATATATTTCATTATGTTTATACTGACATACAGTGTTTTTTTTTTTTAATACAGCTTGGAATTCATGTTCTGTAATGTCCCCATATCTGGGTTTAGCGGTATATGCAGAACCACAGACATGATATTTATGTTCTGGGGAATGCAAGGAAGTGTGCGCCTATGACTTGATCCTCATACAGTTGGACTAGTACCGTTACTGTAACAGATTTTTGTTCTGTCAAAGAATAAGACCACAACATTCACATTTGTAAATTTTATTTATTTATTTATTTTTCAGACTCTAAATAATGTCTTCAGTTGGTACATTATCATTAAGTTAAATAATAAGTAATGTTCCCCTTCCTTGAGGAATTTTGTAGGACATAGTGAGAACTATTTATTCTGTCTATTGAGGAAGCACTTAACTTGCAGCCTGGCTGACTGACCGACTGACATAGTTTTATGTGAATGCTGGCACTGATTTACAGAATAGAGAAATCTAGGAGTACTATACAGTGTAACCTTATGCTTGGTATGTTTATTGACATTTATTAAGTACATACAATATACGTTGTTAGTAACTGTAGTGCTGTACACTTACACCGTTTGTAACAGGAACTCTTTTTGTAAGCAAATGAAATTTCTGGTAAAGTTGGGACATTGAATTTGTGCAATAAATGAAATGATATCTGCCTGCCAGGTTCTGTGGATACCCAAAATAAGTGTAGAAACTAGAAATAAAAATAAGTTCAGAATTCAGTGCCGGTACTGATATCCAGTCTTCAGAAGTGTTCTGTATACAAGTACTATATTAGTGAGAAGTTTGACGCATATAGAATGACGTTTGTCACTTGTTATCAGTATGTACTATACCTTGTGTACATGTGCACATCTGTATGTGTGTTGTGGCCACAATATGTGACAGAACATCTGTAATGCTTAACACACAACTCATTGTTGCTTGCCAGGATAATGCAAATGAACATGATTCAAAACTTATTTTCATGATAATTCAAGGCATAGATGTGACATAATTTTATGTATCCTCAATCCATGGTCTGCATTCTTCATCTTATATTGAGTTTATTGGTATTCCTTGTGTATAGCAAGGGACCTCTTTTTTCCTGGTATGTCAGAACATGTGTTTTGGAACTGTTCATATTTTTCTTACCTTATTCCCAGGGACTTAAATTTGAATGCATTGTTTTCCATCTACTTGCTGTAGTGACCACTGACCATCTATAATGAGCCTTAGTTTTCAAGAATATTAATAAAACGTATAAGACATATATTGTAAATAAAAGAACTTGTAAACTTGTGCTGTTTCTCCACTTGTATTGTTATTTTCTGTGTTTCACTTCCATTTTTTTTAAATTGCTGTAGTAGTTGTATCTTCCTATGATAAAACTCTGGGAAGTGATTTAACTTCTGTTCTGTTTTATTGAAGACATATTCTAAGGATGAACTTTAGAAAGCATGTGGCAGCTTATTTCTCTGCCCCTCTCTCTTCATTCATGGATGTTTGCTTATGAACTGTAAAAGGATACTTTTCCTGCTATTCTCACATTATTAATAACAGTTACAGAGCAACCACTGTATGTTGAGTGTTATGTGGCATACATGGATTTTGCATCTCTGCAAATGTAAATAAACCACAGTTGTGTAATGGGCATTCATTCCTAATTGAAAAGCAAGATATGTAGGACCAGCATAAGATTGTCACAGCATTAAGTAGTGAAGGTTTCAATCTTCTGTAATGTGATGCTGTATGGTTGACTGCCCTTTGCAGTGCCGCTTGTTATACTCCGTTTTCTCCCTGTCTCTTATACTTTTATTAATGTTTATTCAATCTTATTCTACTTTTGTCTTTGTCATCTTTTATAAATCTCCTTCCTGCACATCTTAAGTTTTTCTGTTAGCATCTACCTTAGCATCTCTCCTTTCAAAACATCCCATTGCATCACCAGTAATTTTTATTGGTTCACTGATACTTCTTAGATTCCCATGTCCCCCCTTCCCTATATCCATACTGAATCTTCCTAATCACCTAATTAGCTTATTGCTGTGCCTGAAGAGGATGGCAGCAGATTCCTCTGAAACATTTGCATCTATGAACCAAACTACGCATCATCACATCCTAGAAGACTATAATTTGAATGAAGGAACAGGTTCTTATTCCAGAGGAAAACTAACATCAATTACTTGATTTGATGAGTTCATTACTTTCAGAATCATAATGTCTGTTTTTTCATGTGTGTGTTTTAAGGATCCATAGTATGGTGTTTCTTATTTTCTGTGCTTTTGTATAAATCCAGAGTGGAGGAATTGTCTTCATGAAGACTTGCTATGAAAACTGAACCGTGTCAGTACATTGTTAACCTTCTGCTTTGTATGTGAATGACTGACATGAACACTTGTAGTTCTTCACATGTACAGTAGTGATCGATTATCATAGTTTTGTCTGTGTGGCAAAGGAGAGCTTGATGGAGTGGTATTCTGTATAATTACAGAGTTAAAAGCCTTAACACAGTGTATGGTATTGCAGTTTCTTCCTATTAATTTGTACAAGTTGGATGCAGTGTAAAAGAATTTTGTAATATGACTGTAGATATTTTTAATCATAATTGATACAGTTTACCATAAGGTGATTGTTGCAGACAGATTTGTTGGAAAACAAAAATTAAGAAAGATATGAATAAAGCAGTGCTTATATGCATTGGTGATTTTATACACCTCTCTGTCTCAGAAGTTGAACTTTTCAACTTCTGTCATTACCATTTGTTGTAATAATAGGGCTATTGAGCATTGTGTTGAATACAAAACATTCTTGATACATTTAATTACAGTGAAAACTCTGTATGATTTGTTGGCAATATATGGCCCCATTCACTTCTGTCCAATCACTGATTCCAGTCTGCATCTGCAGGTACATTGGTGTCTATAGAAAATAGTTCAGACATAAAATGATTTGAACTGTTAGAAATACAATTTGTGTACGATTTTACATGGATATATGGGACAGTAAGAATACATAGTGAATATTTACTTATTCAGCAACTTTTTATTCAAACTAACATTCATTAGGAGAAAATAGAAAAGTGGCATACTTTTCCACATAGTCACCCTGAGGGTTCAGGCATTTGTTACTATGTGTTATCAATGAAAGTGTCTGGGCTTTGTGAATGGAACCACACTGATACAGCATCTAGCACTTCTGCAACATTTTGGAATCTGTGACCTTCATTCCCTGAGGAATGGTATAAAAATTAATTTACCAAAACAGTTTGGATTTATTGTTACTTCACAAGATAGACCCTTTGATTTTTCATGCATTCACTGCACACAAGGCTCTAGCCTTCAGAACATGCAAAATTCCTTCATAAACTGTATGGGGATTTTTGGAATACCTATATCTTCATTGGCTGTTTTTATTCCCACTTAATGTAAGCCATGCGTCATCAGATAACAATACATGTTCTGAATCAAGAAATACATTGGGTATCTAATGTTGCAATCACATGCAATATTTCTTCCCAGTCGGGAGGAAAGAGTCTTGTATGGTTATGGTCTTCAAAGTTCTGTTGCTCCACTTTAAGGACTACCTTGTGGAAAGATTTTTGGGGTTTCCATTGAAGTTCAGTGTAGTATAGTTCTCTTCAGTTACAATATCATGTTTCCATGTTAGCTTTTGTCCAACATGGAATCTGTCTCTCATAACTTCCTGCTAGTTTGTTTCACACAGGATATTTTTCATAAAATATATGGTGATATATTTTTCATGATACATACTTTTCAAGAGTATTGTTCAACTGAATATGTGTCAGATGCATACTAAGACCTGTACTCCGTGACCAACATAAGATCACTGTACACCCTTACTTTGGCTCACATTCCCATGCTGATAACACAGCAGTTGTGTTAGCTAGTATTAGCAGAGACCGTATACATTTAGAGTTACATTTTGTTGTGTCACTGCCAGATCTTCTGTGTGAGAAAGTAGTGCACTGTGTAAGTGAAATATACTGTTCATTCTTTTGCCTGTCAGGGAGCATTTATTCTGGTAAATGTGTTTGAATTTCATCATATGAGTGAAATTTGAATTACTAAAAGCATTTAAATTTTACATCAAATAAACATGTCGCAACAGTCTGACTGACTCACTGACTGACCCAGTGCAGGATGTCTTGGTTTGACTCCCAGTATGGCAATCTTTTTCTCTTTGCCATCATGTCCATACTGGCTTAGTCATCCACTCAGCATCCTGTTCACTAGCAACTGGGTGCATATCCTCCATCTAGTGCCAAGATTATGTATTGTTTTATTGGAGTACCTTTGGGACTGATAAGATATTTTGACTACTGCATTCTTCACTTCTTTGTTAATATAACCACAATATTTACAGTGCACTGGTGTTGACATTTTACTTTAGTAAATGAAGTACCATTCTGTGTGTTATAAATTTATAATTTAATTTACCATGTAGGCTCAAGAGTACTGCGACAAATTCGCTCTCTGAACTGGCTGTGAAATTTAGCTTTGAGTTCTCGTCAAACTTCCACTTCATGAGAAAGTACAATATGTATGTGGTGATCTTGTGCTGCTAGTAGGACTTGACTTTCAGATAAGTTACAACATAATAATCACTTTCTTTGTTATATTTTGTGACTGTGTACACCTGTATGAGAGCTCCAAAGTACACAATGTGTGAAAGATGTTTGTTTATTTTAGAACCTACAGCTTTTGGCTAATTGCCATCCTGAGGGATCATGAAGATACATCATTCTTATCAGTTTTATTTTGTAATTAATATATTCTTTTCTACATAATTTTAATATGTACAGTCAGGAAATCTTCCTGTGTATATTTTTATGATCCCTGAGGATGGTAACCAGCCAAAATATGTCAGATCTAAAAACATCAACATCTTCCAAATTGTGTACTTTGCTCATCTCTCTGTCTTATTAGCCCTGTTGTTACCTTTGGCCTTTTCTGTTACTCATGGTTATGTATTCACTAATGTCACAGTGTTTCTCATATGACTAGATCCAAGGTGTGAAAACACTCTTACCTAAACATTCCCCTTAATATTCCAAACCTGTTCTCCAAGTTACAAAGGCAGTAACAGCCTTAAGGATTCTAGCAGACCTCTGGTCCAGCCAAGCAAAGGTGTAAGGTATTGTGCAAAGGATTATGTGGCACTGCAATGGAGATGATGGTTGGCATGTACAATTCTGTTTGCAGCATCAGACAACATCCACTTGTATTTACACCTTCCATGCATACAGGAATCTGCAGGTGGCAACATTTATTTATCTAATTTTCATTGGATTAAATTGGGTACTGGAGGAAATAAAAATGTCATATACACCAAAACTTGTTGCAGTTTCAAGCAAAGAAGACAGTTCTCAATGATTGTCATTTCTGTCATTCCACCGCAGGGTGTTGTCAGTTTCAGCAACCTGTGGATGTTGAAGAGTGAGCCAAGGAAGAGGCTTGCCAGTTGTGAGAGACCTACCACAAAATGTGTTCAAATTAACACGCATCGTAATAAGGTGATGACTGCAGTTTCTTGACAAAAATTTGCCCCGGATTCATGTGAACATAGTACTTATTCAGGAGTCCTTGTTTTAAGGAGGTAAAGTAAAGCAACTACTGGCTCTGCAGGAATAATACCTTCTGCTTTACCTAATGGCAGCTGCTGACCAGATACTTGTATGAGGAATCACACTTTTGCATTAGCTGTGCTGGAGCTCTGTTTTAGGGTTGTGACATTGGTGAGGATAACACATGACAGGAACAATCCAGAGTGATCTTATTACCTCAGCTTATTTTCTGTGTGATGTGGATGAACCATCACCAACCAAGAACATGAGGGGTGTCACTTCTGCATTTATCAGGGGAAAGCAATTCATCACTGATGGTGACGCCAGTCTACTACACATCATAGAGGGAGTCCTTTCACTGAACTAGGAGAAGAAAGCTGAATGGAATATTTGGTGACTTTGAACCTGCATATGGTATTTTCAGTAGCAGTAATGAACCTACCTTTGTATTTAACAACATGAAAGAGCTTATTGACCTTGAAGTAAAAAACATAGTGAATGATTTGCATGTATCTGATGAGCCCTCTCTGTCATATTTCAGATTCATATGCTTCCAGAAAGGAAGCTTCAAACTAATGGGAGCTACTGTTGGGTATCCCAATGAAATGAACTTGGAATTACAGAGGTAACAAAGGTAAGTATTGAAGTAGTACCACAAAACCTTCACTTGGTGCAAGGCATAGAGGAGGGCTGGCCAACATGCAACCCTCAAGGAAAGTATCTGCAGGCCTCGGTCACCTGAACAGTTTCAGTGATACGACTTAACAGACAATATGTTTACAGAACATGGTATGGCAACTTAATAAACAGCAATAAGACAAATGTCATGTTTGTACATAAGGGAATTCTAGTTAATTCAGTCCCCCCCTCCCTGTCAGTGAATGTATACACAAGTGCAGCCCTCTGGTGAGTCCTTACAAACTATGGCCTGCCAGTGGGTTGAAGGTGGCCAGCCCATGTGTAGAGAAAGCTATTGATGGATTGCAAAGGCAATACTCGCATCGTAATTCCAGAATTTGCTGTCTAGGATTGCTCACTATGTGGGCATATGAAAAATCTCAAACACAGCCAAAAGGGGTAAATCTGTTAAAAAACCCAACTGAATGGATGACTGGGGCTATTATAAAGAGGTCTTCACCCATAACAACAAATAAATTATTAAAGCCAAAAAAACTCATGGATTGTGTGTGTACCACCAATAGATCAAGGTTGTACAAAGGAGAGCCGCACACATAAAAATGGTCTCACATTAGTACTCGACCGGACAGGTCAAGAACTGGAGGAACTGTACTAGAGTCAACTATCCATATATGGTTGTAATTTATGAACCAGGGGACTGGAGGGAACAATTTTGCCTGGATGTGATAATATGTTTCAGTACTAAACACCAAATTTTCGCTACAGGTGTACCTTCCAAATGGTTTTTATAAATTTACTCATTACTCATATCATTTACACTCCAGTGTAGTACATCTTTTTCTGTTAATTTAATTGTTATGTCATTATGTGCATTCAAATTATATTCCTTTTAATTCAATAGGCATTTGATACAATGAATACAGTTAAGAGATGAAAGTTTTATTTATAACAAGACCAGGTAAGTCAGACTGTACTGAGTTTAAGATGTTTGTCAAATAAACTTGCCATCATTTTTATTGAAGGCAATGTGAAACTGGTGGTAGATATAGACTATAAAGGACACTGTACTTGCAGATCATCCTGTATACCAAAACCAATGTTTTTGCTTACACCAGTAAGACCTCTAACATTGCCTCATAGTGTGGCGAGGTGCATGCTGCTGTCAATGGAACAAAATGAGATAGTCCTAAGGGCTTTCTCTGATGTAGATGGGGCATCTGATATATCCTTATTTGCAGCAGTAGCTAAGGCCACTAAACGAATGGAGTTGAGCCTACTATTTGCACTATGCAGGGAAGCTGAAACATTAAACAAAGTGACAGGATAAACCCTCAGGGGTTCCAAAACAAGGGGGTGTCCACAGATAGGGGTTTATTATCTCTGCTGTGGAATGGGGTGATGGAATTGGAGCGCACTGATGTTGATGGTTATATCATGGGGTATCTGGACAGTGTGTATCAGTCCTACTAAATAGGAAAGTCCCTCAGACTGTGTTTAATTTACAGCATACAACTCTGATAAACTAACTGTCAAGCCAAATAAAAAGGTAGTTGTCTGTTTTCCAGTGAACATGAATATAAATGGCCTTAAAGAATCAATTTTTGGTATAATACTATTGTCAAAATTAGCCTAATTTTGGACAAGGTACTAACATTGAACAAACAGCTGGACAAAATCACAAACAGGACCTGTGGGACATTCTGAAACTCTATGGGCAAATGTAGTATTGGATATTCACCATGGTGGTAAGACCCGTAACTACCTACACCACTGCAGTATGGAATCCCAGGGCCACAAATAAAACTATCAGGGACAAACTAAGCGAACCACAAAGCCTGTCCTTTGTGGATATCACTAGAGATGTAAAGTTGACTCTTGCAGGAGCATTTGAGGTTTTTGAAGTACATGACAGGTCTGTAGTGTCATGTATAACACCATAACAATATCAGCCAATTCTTCCATTACTCTTATAAATATGGACTGTAAACTCTTGCTACTATGAGTTTGTTGTCCATGTTTGCAATCAATGTCAGTAGACTTACATTAATAACTCTAAAACCAACGTTAGTTCAATAGAAATTCAGTGATTCTATGTGTCATTTCTTTCATGAAGTTTTCATAAAGGTTAAATTAAAAATTCCCAATCCATTACTGTACTGAAAATAATTTTACACAAAATTCTTTGTGCATATGCAAGCTGTTCAGTTACTACCTAATTTATCCGCAGATGGTATAAATGCCAAAAAAAGGCATTAAAATGTAGAATTCTGTGTGAGATCTGCACTCTTTTGGGACTTTATGCAGTGCAGAATGAAATGTGAAGTTTTGTTTTTGAGTCAAATTCCCATAACTCCGCATCATTTAATATGAATCAAATAGAACTGGATAGAAGAGTGGTCAAACACCAAGAGCCACATGACCAAGTTTGTTGGCCACACATAATAGTCTTATCTTGTCAGGCAATGTAACACTGCAAAGTTACAGAGCATTGCATGATTTGAGGCTTCTCCTATTGTGTAAATGAGATTTGTGCCATTTGAGGATTTCACACAGCATAGAATGATAGTTTTTTTACTGATGTTGCAGGAAGAGTTTCAGAAATGTCAATAAGAAACTACCATTTCCAAAAATATCAGTCTGAAACTATCATTCCATGCTGCATAAAATCCCTAAAGAGTGCATATCTCATTTACACAGTGGCAGAAACCTCAAATCATGCAATTCACTGTAACCTTACAGTGTTACATGGCCTGACAAGATAAAACTGTTATGTGTGCCCCACAAACTTGAATTTCTGGCCATGTGGTCCTTGGCATTTGACCACTTTTCTATCCAGTTTTATTTAATTAATTTTAAAGGATTCAGAGTTACAGAAAATTGACTCTAAAACAAAAACAAAAGTTCACATATCATGTTGTCTCTTATGAACAGTTTAATTTTGCATAATCTTTGTTATGTATCCTAAAAATTTAGTGAGCTCACACATTCCTGTTTACACCTTGCGAGAAGCAAGGTGTAAAGAGGAATTTCGGACTTGCTTAACACTTTTGAATCCCGTGGTTTTGTCTGGTGACCACAGTTTTAAAGGCTTATGCAAACTGTCCCTGTGGCACTGAAGCTGGTTTGGTGCTACCATATGAGTGGTACTGAATCCTCAGTTCATTAGAAAGGCGGGCTGATTCACATGTGAGAACACTGTGTCACCATCACATGGTTGTTTTTTTTTTGCAGCTCAGCAGTTTCTGATTTTATACTGGTGTTGGTCAGAAAAATTAGGTGAGAGGTTTGCACTAATATCACTGCTAATAATGTTATGAGGGGGTTTAAAAATTATTACAACTATTTTGAAAGTAAAATGCCTTAGAATAATTATAATTATAGTGGTTTCAGAATATAACCGCTGGGGATATTGTGTATTTTCAGTCTCTGATTCATATAGATTATAATGGCAGCAGAAAGGGTTTTGGATCCCTCGTTGATAATGCGGATATTTGACAACAATGCCAGCGATCCTGATACAGCTCCATCTGATGACAGCAGTGATCACAGGAAGGCTCCAGGAACACGTGCATTATCTGTGCCAGAGCATGTACCAGACATCAGTACAGTTAAATGCCAGCAGTCCTGCACAGTGAATGTCTTCTGACAGGAAAGTCACTAGCAAACAGACATACTACCAACAACATTTGATCTGGAAGGAGGATATTGTACCACAGCAAGTAAAATATTTTAGTGAAGAATTTGGTGACAATATAAGAGACACCTGTGAAACTCTTGTTGACTTGTTTCACTGTTTGTTTGCTAAAGACATCATACATCCCCTAATGTCCCTAGATTCACTGAAAATGGTATATTATTCCTACTTTCATTCCATAATGACTTATGGACTAATATTCTGGGGGAATTCGCATCATAGTAACATTATTTTCAGACTACAAAAAGAAATTATTAGAATCATTGTAGGAATAAGAGGTAGAGATTCATGTAGAGAACATTTTAAAAACTTAAAAATATTACCATTACAATCTCAATATATATATTCACTTCTGCTTTTTGTGATCGATAATGGGGATTATTTTAAGGTGAACTCTGAGATACACAACGTCAATACCAGGAATAAATCGAATCTACATCTGCCAATATCTAATCTGTCAGTATATCAGAAAGGAACACATTACACTGGGATTAGGGTGTTCAACAGTCTGCCTTCTCAAATAAATGAACTGTACCATAATAGAAGTCATTTTAAACGTGCCTTGAAAAAATTCTTGTATTTTCATTTGTTTTATACCTTGAATGAATATTTTAGTTGTAATAACATTTAAAGAATAAAGCAAGAAATAAATGCCTGAATAGAAATTTATAAAATCACAAAGACTGAGATGGGTAGCCCATGTAATGAGAATGGAGAACACAAGAACTACTAGAAAAATAACGGAATGGAAGCCATATAAAACAAGACCAGTAAGGAGACCCAGGTTAAGGTGGATGGACCAGGTGGAAGAAGATCTAAGGAGGATGAAAATTATTGGCTGGAGGGTGAAGATTGAGGATAGACAAGTGTGGAATAGAATTGTCAAACAGACCAAGACCCACCCAGGGTTGTAGAGTCAATAGAAGAAGAAGAATAACATTTAAAACCTTTACTATTAATTAGCTATTTTGTGTGTTCTAAAGTTTCATCTTGAGAATTTTTTACTTATTAATTAATTGTAAATAGTAACATAATTTTGTACAACTGAAATGTATGTTTAAATTAGTATATATTGTTAACCTTTTGACTACCGCTGATTCTAGTGTGGCTGCATTGTATTTTATCCTATTTTAGACTGCTTGTATCTATTGTAATGTATTGCAGTACAGCATTAATTGTAATTGACATGTTCTATATCCTGTGGGTTACAACCCCTTTCTGGATCAGATGAACAAAAATAAATATGAATATGAATATATCAAACTAATGTATATGCCATACAGAAACAAGGAGGTGGCTTACATTCTCAACCACCAAACTGCAAAGAAATGCAGTAATTCTTGCTGTCAATATCCTTGTGGGAATTAAGAAGCTGCCAAGCTATAAGGACTATTGGTGGTCATCAGACAAGGTGATTAAGAGATTCTCTCATAGCATCCATAATATGCAGGAATCATATTGAATGGTTCTTAAGCCATTTTCACATAAATGACAATTGCAAACTGTCATCAAAGAATGACCACAATTGCAACAAACTATACAAGATTCATCCCTTGATAGAAATTTTGTCTAAAACATGCAAGCAAACCACAAACTAATCAAAGTCCAGTCAATTGATGAATCACTAATTCAATGCAATGTACACTCCACTCTTTGTCAATACATGCCTCAGAAACCAATACAGTTGGGGTACAAAGTGTGGATACATGCAAATGACAATGGTTTTGTGTCTGAATGCTGAATGCCAGATATACACTGGTAAAATTGGTCAGACAGCGGAGAAGAATTTGGGAGCTAGAGTAATGTATGATCTACCAAAAGATCTTGAAGAAAAACAGCATTGTGTGTATTTTGACAGTTACTTTACATACGTGGCATTCGTGAAGGCTCTGAAAGACAAAAAAGGAATTCATGTCTCTGGCACAGAGGAAAGGGAAAGAGTAGGAATGCCAAAAAATTTTGTGTGTGTAAATCATATGAGAAGAGGCAACTCTGATGATAGGAGCACCAAGAGTGCCATCGCTGCAACATTATGGAAGTACAGATTACAGATTTTTATAAAAAATACACAGGAGGTCATTAAAAAAAATGAACCCGATGGAAATTTTTTTAGAGCTTACAAAAGCCTATGATGTAATAAATCATAAAGTATTATTGTCTAAACTAAACTCCTATGGTATTAGAGGTGTGGCAAACTTATGGTTTGAATCCTACCTTTCACACCAGAAACAATGTATGGAAATAAATAGCATGAGAAAAGGAATATATGTCTTGACTACAAGGGAAATTGACCATGGTGTGACACAGGGTTCGATTCTTGGTGCAGTACTATTTTCATTATACATAAATGACATACCCCTAAATATTATGAGATACAAAATAGTGTTATTTGCAGATGACACAAACATATTAGTATCAGATGAAAATATATTCAACCTCCAGTATAAACTAAACAATATTATGACTGAATTGCAAACATGGTTTACACTAAATAGTCTTGTAGTTAATGTTGAAAAGACGTCAGCAATGTCTTTCCATACCATGAAGAATAAAAGCCAGTGTTACCACATGTTATATTTGAAGGTAGAGATATTCCATACAACACTGAAACAAAATTTTTGGGCATATACGTTAATGACAATATGAAATGGAATAATCACATTAAATACTTAAGTTCAAAACTAAATATACGAGAGTGAAGTAAAATTCCTAGGATTGTGCATTACAGAAAATTTAAACTGGCGACCGCACATTTGCTACTTATGCAATAATCTGAGCAAAAGTTTTTTTTTTATCAAATCTGTAAAAAACAGTTTCAGTAGCCACGTACTTTGGAACATCTACTTCGCACGTTTTCACGCGCAACTCAGATATGGGATTATACTAT
>Ga0123352_10000441_pt1 | contig 50284 bp, 36 predicted proteins | sample TergutLab28metaG_FD_89700 | JGI IMG/M metagenome (GOLD analysis project Ga0123352, IMG submission 89700) | Labiotermes labralis P1 segment gut microbial communities from Petit-Saut dam, French Guiana - Lab288 P1 | ecosystem: Host-associated > Arthropoda: Insects > Digestive system > Gut ... | reverse complement strand
GCCGTCGCGAAAGAAACCGCGGACGCAATCGCATACCTGTCGCGCCTAACTTAACAATCACCAAAACCTCCAGCCCATCCCCAGCCGAAGTAGGCGATATCGTCACTTACACGATTACAGTAGAAAATCTATCTCGTGTGACCGCACGTGACTTGCTGGTTGTTGATATGATAGACCAATACTTGCTAGAGTTTATTTCAGACAGCTTGGAGGTTAGCGGCGCAAACGCCACCCATCATTTCAACGCAATCACAGGCGAACTAAGAGTATATATTTCAACCTTGGCATCACACAGCACAACCACCATCACATTTGATGTAGAAATCCTCCCTGCCGCCGAAGGCCTCACCATCGAAAACATAGCCATCCTCTACGGTGCGCCCGAAGATGACAGCAGCGGCAACCGCCGTCGTCCAGAGCGTGACCGCGACCGTGACCGCTTGCCAGTAAACCCACCAAACCCAAGCATCACCAAAACAGCCAACAGTGCAACCGCCCAAGTGGGAGACATCATCAACTACACCATCACAGTCACCAACGCGGATGAAGACAATGCAGTATACGACTTTGTAGTCGTTGACATGATAGACTTACGCTTTGTGCAGTTTATGTCAGCAAACTTTACAGTAAGTGCCGCCAATGCCATACACACATTTAACACATCCACAGGTGAGCTACGTGTCTATCTCCCCGAAATAGGCGCAGGCGAAACGATAACAATCACAGTGAGTGTAATGGTACTGCAAGCCGCACTGGGCGGCAATGTAGTCAACGTTGCAGTGCTTTATGGCCCTCCGGAAGATGATGAAGATGGCAATAGACGCCGCCCAGAAATAGACCGCGATGGGGAGAGCGTAACCATTCCTGCACCACCAACCCAGCCAACAAACCCAACCAATCCTACAGATTCAACAGATTCAACAGATCCATGGCTACCAACCGACCCAACTGATACTACGCCAACGGAGTCAACCCCACCAAGTGAGGATCCCACTCCATCCACAGACGACAGCACACCTCCCACCACAGTAGACCCAGTCGAACCAGATACACCGCCAACCAATACCCCACAACCAACCGACCCCGCACCGCCCATTCCACCACAAACCCCAAGTGAAGACCCCGACTTGCGCGAGCAATTCCCCGACGGCGGCGGCGATAACCCCGACATCCCACCACTACCCACAGTACCAGGCAATGAACTGACACTATCCGAAGACGGTCTATTCTGGATAGAACTAGACGAAAACGGTGTACCGCTAGGTGCATGGCACTGGGATGACGATGAAGGTACTTGGATTTTCGACCCGGAAGTGCCGCTCGGTGCGTTCGCCCCAGCCGCGGCACTTGCAGACATGCCGCAAACTGGGCTTGCAAACGTCCTTGAATGCGCTTGGATGTTTATCGCATTTCTTATTGTTTCGGCAACATTCTCGGCATTTGTGATTAAACAGGAAATGATTAAGATTAAAAGGCAATGACGGAGGTATCCATAATGAACAGTCATTCACAGGCAGCAGATTTTAAAAAAGTGCTCTGTACCGCAAGAAAATCCGTTGGCTTGACACAGACTCAGCTTAGCGAAAAAACAGGCATAGCCCAATGCGACATCAGCCGTATAGAAAGCGGCAAAGCCAACCCTTCAATGAAAACATTGAAGCGGTTGGCGGCGGGCATGGGTATGCACATTAAATTGGAGCTTTTGCCCATCTAGCAGCAGAACTGTACAAAAAAAGAGCCTAGCGTCATAAGATTAAGATAAATACACTTGCGACAATCGTTCCTCTGTGCTGGTGATTTATCTTGTGAGGTTAGGCTCTTTTTATTGGCGTATTTTGCAGAATTTTGTCATTGTGCTTTTAGTATGTACTAGTTATAATAATCTTGCACTACGGGCGTTATTTCGGCTGACTCCTAGAAAGGAGGAAGCCATGACTGTGATTCCAATGACAATCTACGAGATTTTTAATTTGTCTCTTACGGTTGTTCTTATTATTGTAACTTATTGGGTTAATCGCACGAAAAAGAAATAAGCTGCCCTAAGGGGTTAGGCGACAGCTTATTTAAGCATTTCGATTGAATTTTAATCGGAGTCAGTCAATAACACCCGACGGTGCAACCGACTCACCCAAGGCCAGTGTTCTCGCATTGGTCTTGGCTTTTTTATTATAACCTACTTTTTATAGTTTAGTCCAGTATTTTCTACACCTTCTCCCAAACCCGTGCTGCAAGCACTGTCATATCATCCTTCGCCGCACCTGCGCCGCCTGAACGCTTCTCTGCTTCGGCCAAAATATAATCGGCGATATCTTGCGGGTTGCGGTATATGCAGTCTTTGAGCGCGGTATTTACCCAGCCGTCATGCTTAGGGGAGTCTATATCCGTAACGCCGTCTGTCACCATCAGAATAATATCATCGTGGCGTAAATCTTTTTTTGTCACTTCTAAGTCTACATCGTTTAACATGCCAATAGGCAGCGACGATGAACGGATGGTACTCACACGCCCATCACGCAGCAAAAATGTTTCTGCCGCGCCGATTTTTATAAATTCGGCTTGACCTGTGTACATATTGACAGAGCAAATATCCAGTGTAGAAAAGCTTTCTTCGTTGCTTTTGAGTATCAGTACCGAATTGATCATGCGTACGGCCAATTCTTTGTCGAAGCCGCTTTCTATAAAGTCTTCCAGAAGCCCCACTGTTGCCGCACTCTCACGCCTTGCCCTTTCGCCGCTGCCCATGCCATCGGACAGCACCAGCAAGCATGTGCCACTTTGTAATTCCATTGCGGAATAGCTGTCGCCCGAGCCGCGCAAGGTTTTTGCTTTGTGTGCTACGCCGCTGGTGATACGCATTTTCATTTCTTCTATGAAGCGGGTACGGCATATGTCGCTACGAATGTCGCAATCATTGCCTTCTACACGCATTTTGCGTTTTAATACCGTGTTGAGTATCGGTAAAATGTCATTGGCGCACGCATTGCGCTGGTGCCGCCCAGAGCAAGGCTTGTGGCTTACAGTGACCTTATATTTGCCTAAATTATCCTCCAGCACAATCACGCTGGAGACTTCAACTTTTTGTTTTAACAGCGCAAGTATCATTTCTTCTTCCAGCCCTTCATGGAAGCGTAAGCTCATATCAATTTCATCTGACAAACATTTTACAATGCCCGATACCCCGTGCAGTTGCTGACTGATTAATTCGCGGCTTTCGGCTATGCGGTTATGCCAGCGTAAGTCATGCTTATATATATTGAAGATAGTCGTGAGTTCGGTCAGTAAATTTTCGGGAGACTTGCAGCTTTTTCGGAAACTCGCACTCATATCATCCAAGGTTGCCAAACCGTTTTGGGCATGGGCGTTTAGCATGGCGAATACTTGTTGGTGGGTGTTATATAAATCCTCTTCCCAGCACCATTCGTGATGACTGCAATTGCTGCAAGCGCGGGTGGATAAATCGTCGATAAGCAGTGAGATATCATTTTTGTTTAGCCCACTTTTGGGTTTTGACAGTCCGCTGAATGTGTCCGCTAGCTTCTCAAACGCTTGGGCAAAACTATCCAGTCGTCGCGTTGTTTCTTCCTTTATTTTGTCCATATAATCATCCGCACTGTCCAGCACGGGGCTGATGGTTGACGCTACATTAAAATAAAATCCCTGTGGCGTTATCATAAATACCACGCCGCTTGCAATGATTGCATAAGCAAAGGAAAACCCAAACGATGCGGGTGCAAGCAGAAACATGATTCCCGCACCCACTACAGAAATCCCCGCAAGCACCGCCCCGCGCCCCCATTGCCGCGCAAATCCGCCGCCTAACCCAGCCAGCCCTAAAATGGCCGTCCATGTCGCGTCCCAATACCCTGCCAAATGCAAAAAGAACCCCAGCAGTATACCTGCCGCCGCCGCCATTGACGCACCGCCCTTGTAAGCCACAATACACAAAACATACACGCAGAAAAATATCCGCAAAGGCAACATGCCTACATAAATATCCGAAGCCCCGGCAATAACCCCGGCCAAAACAATCGTAACGGCGGCAATATCCTCCCCGGAAAGCAGATTAGACCTGCGCCGCCGCCCAGTCAGTATCACATGCGCCCGTTTGACAACAAACACCATCGCACCCGCTAATACCGTCTCCAAAATGACCACAGTAAGAAGGAAGACATTGATGCCGTATAATATAGATATCGTTAAACCAGAAACAAGCATAATGCCTGACGACACTGCCGCAACATAAGGTAAGCGAAGCCAACCACGCGCCTGTCCACGCGTGATGCGCTGTCCAAAGAAAAAATATAAACACATCAAACCAATGGCCATTAAATACCGCAATGTAAGAAAAGTCCCCATGCGCGTGGCAAGCCCCAGTACCAGAAAAAATGCCGTCAGGTAAAACCCCTGCCCAATGCCCATAAATGCCGCAAGAAAGGGTAGGGCAAGTGGTGATATAAAAGTAAAAACCATTGCGCGTCCGATAAAAAACCCGAAAGCACTGACTAAAACGGTGGCGACTTCGCGTTTGGTGACTATTGGGCGGTCGGTAACTTTTTTGTTTGGTTTTTGTTTTTGCTTGTGTGCGGTCAGGTTCATATTCATATGTAAACCTCCAGTGTGTTGCCATAACTTGTCCCAGTAGTTTAGCTTTGGTTGTATGCAATATTTGTCAAATGTTGGAGTCTGAAATTTTATAAATTTATCCTTGCCTATTAAAAACAAATTCAACTTCTTGCAAAATGCAAGAAGTTGAATTTGTTTTTTGCGTGAAAGACATTATCCTCTGGCGGGCAACCCCTCTCTTACAATTCAGTTACAGAACATAAGTTTCCTGTTTATTTAATCAACAAATTCCGATATACTGATTGCCTAAGAATATGTCTATGACATAATCTTAGCACCACGGGGTAACATACATATGTACCCAAATAAAAAAGAATCCGGGGGGATTACATCCTATGGAAAATAAAACAACACATTTAAAAAGAACACTGAGCTTCTTCCTTGCGCTAATCATGGTTTTTGGCTTATTTACGCCATTTACGCAGCCAAGAACAGCATGGGCGGCAACTGATAACGCGACAGATGCCACAGACCCAACCCCCATTGGCATTATGCCGCTGGCGTTTAACTCAAACGCGCTGAATGTAAATATCGGCGACACAGGCATTAGTACGATACTGTATCAAAATGCAGGTATGCCAAATCCATCCATACGCACAGAGCATCGCGACAATGTTGACCCAGGCTCGGCAATGTTGCATTGGCCTATGGGTAACAGCGGTTTATATTTATTGCGCTGGTTTGAAAACGGGCGCAAGATGGAATTAACAGTCTCTCATATGGGTACCGCGCCTGAAACAATCATGGTTAATTTTGATGTATTTGTGGGATTAAACGCCGCTGGCAATCATTTGGCAGGCGGACAAACAGGCCCGATTGTTGCCTATCGTCATTGGAACGACCCCGCATTTCCAAACCCTGTTTTAAACCCCGCCGCAAACTATCAAATATTTGACTCAAACAATGGGTGGACACCCGTAACAAATTACTTCCTACTTGACCTCAACGGTGCGCATGTACGTGAACCCGATTTGGCGGGAAACCCCTATGCAGGCACACGTGTAAATAACCGTGCGCGTTTTGTTACGCCCATGTCATTAGTTCCTGTGCCTGACCAGCCTAACCATCGTGTCACTGCCCATTATGACAACAATACACCCCCGATTATTGTCACGCCAACACTGCCCAATTACCCAGAAAACCCCAACGATGACCCAAGTTTTATCAACCACACAAACTTCCCTCCCGTTTTACCACCAAGTGGTGCAAATCACTTTACTCGCCTTGCACCCAGTTTTAATCTCGAACAAGGCGATGGTTTCTCTTTCCGTTTCCAAGGAAACACCTATCGCTTTTTATGGAATGATAACGGCACATTTTATTTCTTTATTGAAGACGGACTTGCCGCAGGGCGTATTTATGATTTTGAATTAGAATTTTATGATGATATTGTCCCCGATATTTTTGATTATTTTAGAGAAGACATCGGTACTTTTCTTCAAAATGATTTGCCTAGCCCCAGTGTGCCTAGCCTACCATCATCCAGCCGTGCCTATGTTTTTCCTGGATTTAATACACAACTTGCTGCTTCTGGTGCAACTGCACTCTTAAACCAATCGGTGCTAACATTCCCATTTGCGCAAAATATAGACGCGGGCGGAGACCCCGTGCCGCATACGATGCAGCATTTTCTAAACCGAGAACCTACCCTTCGCCCAGGCACATATCCTGAATACAATGCCGATGTTGTACCCATACAAGACTTTTTTAACAACGGCGACCAAGTAGAAACGGCCTACCCAAGCAACGGGCTAGACATCCGCTTTAACCTGCCCGTCATGTTTAATGAAGAAGCCAGTGCATTTGTTGTGCCAATGAATGATTATGTAGTCGGCAACCCCGACTTCCCCAGCAACATGACGATACGCATAGAAGCCATGGCAGATGCGAACACAAATGAAGAAAACTTTTTGATAGATATAAACCCTCAAAATTTAAGTCCATATGTCCTAGGTTCGGATCTTAACTTGAGTGGTGTACCCAATATAGCCATTCCGGTACCATCATTAGCGGGTACAACATTTACCCCCGGCAATAGTGAAATGATTCTGCATGATATCTCCTTACTGTCTCAAGCCGAGCGTTATTGGCCGGCATCTACGCCAGTGACAGACCGTGTACGCATCAGTGTTGGCTATTTGAAACCCAGCACAATATATAACGAATTGAATGTAGACTTTAACTTACCAAGTGGTGGGCGGTTATTTACGCGTCAAGTGGGTTCTGTAACCACGGCTGGCCCACAAGTGCATACATTTTTGCGTTATAATGTTGTCAATTTAAGAGACAGATACTATGTACAAATTTGGCCTTTTGGCTCTTTTACCGGCAGACCGCGCGCTGGTGACTATCAACTGCGGTTGGATATTGGCGGCGGTACAGCCACCACCACATTCCACCCAGGCGAAGAATATGTCTTCTTGCCTTTGCCGGGCGCGGGCGAACAGCGGTTTAATATTGTTTTCTTAGACAGCCCCGGCGCACTGGCGCCACTGCCCCCGCACAGCATCGAAAATAGTCTGATGCGTTCTCAAAACGTAGTATGGCGTCCAACAGGTGTACCAAACATTGGTATACCCAACGATTTCCGCGTATTTAAACCCGATGACCCAAACCCTGCCCGCCGCCCAACCACCACGCCAGTTTTTGGTATGGACAATGTGGCAGACCTGATGTTCTGGGCCGAATGGGAAATGGGACGTGCCGCAGATATTCGCGCTTTGGTGTACGGCGCGGCTGACAGGCGTCTTGAAATTAGATATGTCCTAAATCAGAACAGATCTCCTGACGATTTGGGTCCAGGCAATGAGTATTTGATAGTGAATGCAGAAATTCGGGAAGTACCTGGAAGCAATACATCACCCATGTCTTTGGAGATCAGATTTACAGGTGCATACTATGACCAATCCAGTGGATACAGCTATTCAGACCCGATAGCCAATGGCGGCGAATGGATTCCGTTAGCGGCAGAGCAAAGCCGTGTCAGCAATGACATTGTTTTCCGTGCCTTGGTTCAAGTTGAAACCCATGCGATACATCCGCCTCTGGCAAACATCCCAACAGGAATACGTACAGATTTTATAATCCCTGGTGTTTATTTCTTGAACGCTAGAATGGATGAATGGCAGCGTGAGGTTGAAATTGCTGGTGTCGTTCAAACGGTAGTCACATCGGGTACAGGTACCCCATCACTGTCTGACTATTTGGTGGTCGATGACGTTCAACGTGTAATCCCTCCACCTCCATCAGATTTGCGTGTCACGGCCGACCAAAATAGAGATACGCCACCAAGATTAACCGTGGGATATAACATTCCGCTGGCGGGTATCCGCAGTTTTATGGAAAATATGTATGATGCCGAAGCACAAATTACTGTAAACCTGTATATCGGTCAATTTGAAGAAGCCATTGACGCGCAGTTCTTCCCCGATGGCTCACCGCTTACAGTGGCCGAGCGTCGTGCGCGCTCTACAGATTTAAACTTCCATGATGTGTTCCTCGGTCTAAACGACGACAATAATATCGAACTTGACATTGAAAGTGTAAACAATGTATTGCGTGGCGACAGCGCAAGCAATACAGGTGTTGTACGCATTGCGGATATCCCCATTGTATGGACAGGGCATGTGCCTGGTGCCACAGCGGCAGGTGTAGTTGGTGAACCTATCAACTTCGACCCGCGTCTATATCCTGGCATTTCTCAAGCCGCTATGCGTCAAGCATTTAATTTAACCAACGGGCTTTTAAACGCAAATGTCAAAGCACAAAGCATTGATTTGGTGGGCATAGATGAAAATAGACGCTTCTTCATTTTTGCAGACCTTGCGGTGACACGTTTTATCACCCAATCATCACTGAATGTAATACAGCGTCACCCCGACGATGCCACGTCTCCACCCACTTCATTGTTTACAGGCATTGTTGCGGACACTACTACAGGCACAGTCAGACCGCCCGGCCCCGACGAAGTAGATCCCACCGCGCCAGAAAACATTGGTTATAGAATAACCGACGAAGGCGAAGTATTCCTGTTCTGGGATACGAAGTCTCCACAGCCCGGTGAAGAAGGCGTAACGATAGAATGGGAAATGATGCGCATACATGATGGTGCCCGCCTAACCGATGAACAAATGGTAGGCACACGTAACAGGGCATTATCAGCCATTTTAAATGACCTTAGCGCGGACAGAAAAGGCTGGCAGACCAATGGCACTAACCTGACCGTCATTGACGGTGGTGCGGCAAGTCTTTACGCATATGACCGCAACTATGTGTCCTTATTGGATAGAACTGTCGCGCCAAATAGCCTGTATTTCTACTATGTACGCGCAGTGCGCATCGTTGAAATTACTGATGACCCACAATTTCCTGGGCAAACCATTCGGGCGCGTAGTTATTCCTCATGGGTAGAGCAGCCTGTAACCACCGCGCCGGTGCAACCACCCATCAATTTGCGCCAAGAAGACCATTCTGATTTGCATAACTTCGAAGCCATGTCCCAAGTATGGGTAAGCTGGGAACACCCTGCAATGGCACGTATACTGCAAGGCATGGGTACAGACTTCCAGTTCCAATATCAGCTTCGCGAAGATGAAGGCTCTTGGTTGCCCTACGTCACCATTGCGTCAAACCAAATGGTGGCTGCCAATCTTGACCCGCAAAACGCATTGCGTATGCGTTATATTGTTTCTGGGCTTGAAGCGGGAGTCATCTATCAACTGCGTGTGCGATTGGTTGATTTGACCGGCGATTCAACATCCCATTCGCTTTGGTCCAATGTGATTAGTTTTATGACCGAATTTGACCAAGATGAATACGATTTAAACCGCGATGTCGAAAACTGGGCAGAGCATTTGCGCCGCCTGTTGGAAGAACTGCTGCGTCAGCCATTTTGGTATGTTGAAGATAGTGCCAACACAATGCGCGCTGTTTACCGCCCTGGTGATATGTTTGCAGGATTGCTTGCAAACCCAGGCTCGACCATTCCGTTACACAACACAGGGCAGGACAGAATTGTTTATTATATCCCCATGTCTGTGCTGCGAGATGTCAATACTGCGCGCCGCGGGTTTTCAACCAGCTTCCTAGATATGGATATACTGTTTGCGCCAGGTTTCTTGCATTATGATATGAACCAGTCACTGCGTGATATGGCTAGAGACATCAGTCAACGTGGTTCGGAACTTAGCGATGCGTTTGTACGTATTAGCATTGACCGTTCTCACATTGATGATATCCAAGGTGTGCCGACACTGACACCTGAAACTCGTCTTTCTATGGATGTAGTCGCAACCAACGCAGAGATAAGAAACATCCTCACATGGGACAGAGCCATGGAAACCCGTGTAAGAAACCTTGTCAATGACTATATCAGCGACCCCGTTTTAAGGGAAAATATCCGTCAAAATTTGATAAATGACACAATCAATGAATATATGCTGGACATGACACACCAGATGGTAGAAGCCGTACGCCAAGAAATCATTCGCTATGTAGAGCGTGACATGCGCGTTGGCGGTCAGCACGGCATTTTAAGCAGTACACAAATGCCCATTATCTCATTTGACGCGGCTGTTCATAAAGTGGTCACGGGCACAGACCGTGACACCTATGTATCTGGATTTAGGCAAGAAGGCGGAAACTGGGTACAGCAGCCAGTCATAGAGCAGCACAATGGCCATGCGGTGGTTGTACGCCAGCCGGGTTCGCATGTATTTGCTGGCAGAGTTGTGGTTATTCCAGGCATTGTAGATGTGCCATGGGGTTCAACCATTACCACTTTGGTTGCCCGTTATGGATTAGAAGATTTGTTTGGTGTGGGGTTAGATTTGCACGAACCAGCCACACGTCAAATGATTGCTGGCTCTATTGCCCGTATGGGCGGTGCGCCACGCGGCATGGATCCATTCACTTGGATTCAAGGCAACTTAGATGTGCAAACCACTTCACGCAATGCACAAGGTTTTGTGTCTAACCAAGAATCTATTGCGATGGCAATGGCATTGTATGGACATCGCTCAAACACGCGTGTTGACCAAATGAATATACGCAATTTCCAAAACACAGTGGGTATGGATTTAGACCCACGCTTTGCACAGGCCGTACGTGCCGCGTTTGAAGTGGGGCTTGTGAGTGATAGCTCGCTTAATCCCGCAGGTTCTATGACCATTGGTGAATTTTTGAATATGATGGCGTTGTTAAGCAATCGCGTGAGGTAGGAGGAATACAATGAAAAAATTGGTTGTTTTAATATTAATGGCGGCATTGTTTGTTGGAGTGCTTCCATATACCGCTTTTGCCGCACCGGGCAGTACTCCTCCTTTAATGGGGCAACAACCCAGACAACAAGGGCAGGTTTCCGACCCTGGAATCACGGTATCCGGTGGCACAGGCAATTCCTATAGCTTTATTTTAACGTGGCTACGTCCATTTTCTCAAACCATAGATGCGCTGCATGGTGCACAAAGTGGCACTAATGGTACTGCCCAGCAAGAGCTTGATTTGGGTAGACCATCTATACCTGGGCCAGACCCTATGCCCGGCTGGGACAGCAACCCAGGCAATGACGACGTATGGACACTGCATCCCACCAGCTATGAAATTGATTTCCGCAACGCCACCGCACCTGGGTCAGTTTGGAACGAAACGGTTGACCAGCATGTGGTAACTACAGGCATAAGCCAAGCGGCTGACGCGGCGGGCGGGCGAGTAGTATCGCCTGTAAACTTGACAAGAACGATGCAGCCCAACAGCCTCTATGAAATACGCATCACTCCAATTAAATACAATCCGCGTTTTATCAACATACCCATGCTTCCTCCGGCTACCGGCCACTTCCGTGCGGTAGAATGGGCGCGCGCGCCTGTAGATACCGCGCTTCCGCCCCAAAGAAATATTGTGTTGATGACGGATATTGAAATTGCCTATGCAGATGGGCGCGGCAATACACTGGTTATTGAATGGGATAACCCAACATTTAACGGTGCCAATATTTTTGACCAATGGGAAATCGCGTTTGCATCAAACCTGCCTCCCACAGTCAACATTGGTAATCAAAATTTGCGTGTCGTTCCGTTTTCTAATATTGAACAGTTGCCCGGCGGTCGTTTGCGTTATACCGTCACGGGTGCAGGCATTGCGCCTTTGCAAAATTTAAGTGTACGTGTCGAGCCATTAATTAATGGACAGCGTGTACGTCCCGTATTACAAGGGGTTACGATTCCCGGAACAAACCAAGTTGTTAATATCGCCGGCCGTCCGGACGGGGAGTTTCGTAGGGATGATATTCTGGTTGTGCCAGAATTACATCTTGAGCAGGTCGGCGAAAATCGCCTGCGTCTACATTGGCCAAGTCTTGCTGGCCTTACTATAAACCGTGTTGAAATTGAAGAATGGCGCCCTGACATTACCCAAGACGAAGTGACAGAAGATAACGCACAGCCGCCCGACAGGCTGGGTGTCATAGGTTATATACAGCATAGTCCCCTTCCAGCCAACGTATCGGAATGGCTTGTGGATATTGGGCAAAACCGTGGGTCACGGGCGTTTGTGCTTGCCATATGGATGGATGCAGATGGGCCACCGGTACGTACCAACATTGTGTTTTTTGACCCGCGTGTTGTAGATTTTTCGCCTTATAGGCCGGAAATTATTCAAGTGATTGGTCGTGCGACTGCACCAGGCACAGGTGTGTTAGACAATTTCCGCTTTTTAGCGTTTGCCCGTCCGCCATTTTCACCAGATGAAATAGATTTAATAGAGCCAGATTTTAGTACACCAACGAATCCACGCATTGTGGATAGAGACATGATTTACGAAATTTTTGTAGCCGAAACCCAGGAAGCATTGATGGCGTTTATGGCAAGTGGTGACTATCTGTTTACGTGGGCGCCCGGCGGTGCAGAACCTGTGCGTCAACGTATGCGTGACGAACCGCCTCAATATGACCCCGCATGGGAATTGCCTACGCAAATCACCCACTTTATGAGGCCAGGCGTAGCTGAACCACTACTCATACGTGATAATATGGTGTACTTCATCGGTGTACGTGCGGTGCGCTATCCAGGCGGGCAACGGTCACAAAATTCATATGTTCCCGAGTTTGTGCCACCATACGGTGACATTGCGGCTGACCCCGAAATGATTGCATCACCGCCTGTACGTGCGGTTTTAGACGAGGTCACACAAACAGAAATTCCAATAGAATGGCCTTTGCGCTATCTTGAAATCATGCGCCCTGTACGCAATGCCGAATTGCAAAGATACAACTGGTTTGCAGTGCTTGGTGTAGACCGCAGTGGCAATTTAATTTATGGACGTTCTGCCAGTCATATTGAAAATGTAGTGGGTGACGCCGCAACAACACCGGGCGGTGCACCGCGTTATGCTGTGCTAAACGACATGCTTCCTGCCGGCCCGCGCAACCAATTGCAAAGTGGTGCAGTAAACGCGCAAAATCCGACAGCGGTACGCAATTTCCTAACAGAACATGCGCGTCCGGCCATTGAAGAGTTTGTGCAGTCACGCGATGGTTCTTTTTCAAGCCCCGCCGCATTGCGCATTCAAGACGTGAGCCGACGCAATTTTGAAATTCATGTGGTTGAATATAATCATATGATGAATGCAGGCGGTGGATTTGAAGCCTACATGGCGTCTATAAACAACAACAATAATAATGCTGCCGCTTGGAATTCGATTACCCCTACTGTAACCAATGGCGTTGCGCGTGAAGTCATTACAGATGTAGATGTGCCAAGCGGGACAGTTGAGGGTAACACAACGTATGTCATTTTTATTCGCCCCTATCAAATTTTTGCAAACGTTAGACGCACGGCTAGGTATCCAAGCTATGTTATTGTCACCACGCCGTCTGATGTAGAACGTCCTGCGCCTGGGCCAACGGTGCCTATTTTGCACCCTGTGTATGATTTAGTGACAGACAGAACCATTGGTGTGCGCTGGCGTGTGCAAGCTGATATGGGATTCGAACTGATGATGGGTGAGAGTCTGCAAGAATTTATAGCACGTGCAGGCAACCCGGTTCCGCCGCCATTAAACAATCAAGCGGCAATAGATGCCGCACTGGCAAATCCAGATATTTTATTTGAAATCCGTAATGTTGGCGGTGTGCCATACTATTTCTTACGCATTGACAATTTGTTTCCAGACACAATGTACTATGTGTGGGCAAGAGCGATAGGGTTGGATGATGAAGGAGCGGTTTATGCTGGCCGTCAACCGTCAGAGTGGTCTAATCCTGTAAATATGCGGACATTAGGCATTACACCGCCGCCGCCGCCAAACATTGCGCCCGCGGCACAAACGCAGCTTAATATATACAATCGCATAAACAATACCGAGTATGTTACAACAGACCCCAATGCGTTGCATGTGATTCTCACCAGAATTGTGCGTGATACTGCCCCAAGGGAAGGTGATGGCACAGCAACAGGTGGCTCGGCGCGTCATATGGAACTGCCTGTAGTAACACATGCCCGTATGTTCATGGTACGTTTTGACGAGTTGCAAGTAAACCGTCGACACTATGTACGTGCAAGGACTATTCTAACGGTGACCCGTGAAGGTGATGGCGTTCGGCGTCAATATGCATATGAAATTCAAGTGGCAGACAACGAAGATTTCCTTGACCCCATCACATTTACGATTCCTACCGTGAACGATTTGCCCCAAGGAGGGCTTCGTGCTTATTCCGATTGGGTGTCTATTAATTTGGTTACGGGGCGTTCCGGTGATGAATATGATGGTGCATTCCACCCAGACCAGTTCCCATTACCAGAACAGGACTGGGAAATTTCCTATGACGCCAATACGCAAACACTCACATGGCGTTTCCGCACCAACCAAATCGGTGCAGACGGAAGGCCAGACCAGCAGGTAGACCAACGCTTTATTACGCGTCTAGTCCAGCAGCGTGTGTTTACGTACACGATAGACATGTCTGATTTTGAGGGGATGCCCATTACAAACCGCGTTGTAGAGTTGCCGCTATCCATTTCCCGTGCTTTTGACGAGCGGTTGATTACCCTGGAAATAACAACAGACGAAAAAGCGGTGCAAATTCCACCAGGGGCATTCAACACCGCCGCCACAAGAGATTTACAAATGGGCATTGGCTCTAACTACCGCATTACCATTAGCGCAGTAGAAGACCAATTGCCAACCCTTTCGCCAAATACAAGATATGCTACAGTGCCGCAAGAACTGCGCGTACAAGCGATAACCCCAAACAGAACTGTGCGTATGGATACATTTGCCCGCCCTGTAGAGGTTATTCTGCCTATGGACAATTTTGATACGCCAGATGTCGGCATGAACACAGGGTTGTTCTTTAACGGTGCGGCTGGTGGCTGGGAAAGTATAAGCGGTGCGCTAACTTTGGCGAACACCGTCCGTGGCGGCATTCAGCAACCAGGTACTTTTGCTGCAATCTCGCGCCAAACACCTCCTGTTGCATCACCCGAGGCCGAAAGCCATCCATCAACCATTGCAATGCAACGCGTCACATCACGCATGACCATCACCGACATGAACCAATTTAATCCCAACCAAGAAGTCACTGCGGACGCTTTCAACAATATCGTGCTTGCACTTTCAAATGGGCGTACCAGTGTAACCATCGGCCAGGCAATATCTAACAATGATGCACAGTCGTTGCGCCGCGCAAGAATGTACGCGCCGCAAAACTTAACGCGCGAAGTAGCCATGGATATCATGGTACGTCAATATGAACTGCGTACGCGTCAAGTGCTTCGCCCGATGGCAACAGCAGGCGCAGTGCCAGGTCTTTCATCCGCAAGCCCAGAGCTACAACAAAACTTACTGAAAGCCGCTGACCTTGGCTTTATCAATGGGCCTTTCCAGCCAGAAGGTGCATTAACTATGGGTGAACTGATGAATATGGTGGATATTATTATGATGGATGCGGGAATGTAGAATTAGAAAAAAACAAGAGCTAGCAAAATAAAATTTGCTGGCTTTTTTTGTTTAAGATGCAAAAGCATACAAAAAACCGCCTTACTCATCGTAAGACGGCATTTGATGCTTTATCTGGGAGGAGAAGGATTTGAACCTTCGAAAGCATCGCTAACAGATTTACAGTCTGCCCCCTTTGGCCACTCGGGAATCCTCCCATTTAAATGCTATGGAATCCGTAAAACTTCCAACGGGAAAGATACTACCACAGGGTCGGACATTTTGCAAGGTTTTTTTATTTGTCAAACAAACTTACGGTTTGGCTTTTTTTTTACCCAATTTTCTGGTATCCTTGTGACATAATCCAAACAGTATGTCAAAATTCAAAAAAATCAAAGGTGAGTATATGGCTAACCTTGTTATAGGAGAACACGATCAAAATGAGTAAAGAATACGGCAACGAAAGTATAACCGCCCTAAAAGGCGCGGACAGAGTACGTAAACGCCCATCAGTCATTTTTGGGTCGGACGGTATAGAAGGCTGTCAGCACGCTATTTTTGAAATTATTTCAAATTCAATAGACGAAGCCAAAGAAGGTTACGGCGCACAAATTGAAATCATCCGCCATGCCGATTTCTCTATTACCGTACGCGACTACGGACGCGGTGCGCCTGTTGACTACAACCCGATAGAAGAAAAATTTAACTGGGAACTGCTGTTTTGCGAACTGTACGCCGGCGGCAAATACGCCAACAACGACGAAGACGGGCATTATACTTATAGTCTGGGGCTTAACGGGCTAGGGCTATGCGCTACCCAATACAGCAGTGAATACATGGATGCAGAAATTTTGCAAAAAGGCTGGAGATATACGCTGCATTTTGAAAAAGGCGAAAATGTGGGTGGCCTCACCAAAGCAGAATATAAAGGAAGAAAAACAGGAACCAAAATCAATTGGCGACCAGACAGGGATGTTTTCACAGAAATTGACGTGCCGCTGGAATGGTTTCAAGATATGTTAAAACGCCAAGCCATTGTAAACGACGGGATAAAATTTATACTTATCGACGAAGCCAGCGGCGAAACCTTTACATTTCAATACGAAAACGGAATCCGTGACTATATTAAAGAACTGGCAGGAGAGTCTGCACTCACCATACCGCACCACTTTTCCCACGAAACCCAAGGCCGCGACCGCGCCGACAAACCAGAGTATAAATTAAAATTTGACATTGTCTTCTGCTTCTCAAACGATGTCAATGTGCTGGAGTATTACCATAATTCTAGCTTTTTGGCATATGGAGGTTCACCGGACAAGGCTGTGCGTACTGCTTTTATTTCCGCGATTGATGCCTATTTAAAAGGCGGCAACCATTATAAAAAAGATGAGAAGAAAATCGGGTTTCCTGATATTGAAGAGAGCTTGATACTTATTACTAATTCATTCTCGACAATCACATCATACGAAAACCAAACAAAAAAGGCGATTACAAATAAGTTTATACAGGAAGCCATGACAGATTTCCTTAAAAAGCAGCTAGAGGTTTATTTTATAGAAAACAAAGCGGATGCCGACCGTCTGGCTGCACAAATTTTGGCCAATAAACGTAGCCGCGAATCTGCCGAAAAAACCCGTGTGGCACTAAAAAAGAAGCTAACAGGCTCGATTGACTTAAACAACCGTGTAGACAAATTTGTAAACTGCCGCACAAAAGATGTGACACGCCGTGAGCTATATATTGTAGAAGGTGACTCTGCACTGGGCAGCTGCAAGCTGGGCCGTGACGCCGAATTTCAAGCCATCATGCCTGTGCGCGGTAAAATTTTTAACTGCCTAAAGGCCGATTACAACCGCATTTTAAGCAATGAAATTATCACCGATTTAATGCGTGTACTGGGCTGCGGCGTTGAAATTAAAACAAAACAGGCTAAGGATGTCTCTGATTTTGACTTGAATCGTTTAAATTGGAACAGAATCATCATATGTACTGATGCGGATTATGACGGGTATCATATTCGTACGCTGATTTTGACGATGCTGTATCGGCTAACACCCACATTAATTAAGGAAGGCAAAGTTTTTATCGCCGAGTCGCCGCTCTATGAAATTAACATGGGCAAGAAAACCTACTTCGCATACACCGAAAAAGAAAAAGCGGATATATTGAAAAAAGCCGAAAAAGGCGGTAAAAAAGTGCAGCTTCAGAGGTCAAAAGGCCTGGGCGAAAATGAACCTGAGATGATGTGGCAAACCACGATGAACCCTGAAACACGCAGATTGGTGCAGGTTATCCCCACTGATGCCGAAAAAACGCAGGAAATGTTTGAAATTTTGCTGGGGGATAATTTAAAGGGCAGGAAGTCTTTTATTGAGGAATTTGGGCATTTGTATATTGATTTGTCGGAGACGGGTTGAAAGGAGGATTCATTATGGATGCAGTGCAAAATAATCAAGCACCACAGAAAGGCGAGCTATACGTCTATGCAGACTATGTCAATTGGAGTGACGAAAATCGCTGGGAACTCATTGATGGTGAACCCTATATGATGGCTTCGCCATCGTTTATCCATCAAAGGCTTGTTTTTTTGTTTGGAATGCAGTTTGAAAATTTTCTAAAAGGTAAAGATGCAACGGTTATAATTTCACCGTTCGACGTGCGTTTAAACCATACAAAAAAAGATAACATTGTTGTGCAGCCCGATGTCATTGTTGTTTGTGACCCCAAAAGGCTGGAAAACGGCAAAAGTTTAAAAGGTGCGCCAGATTTAGCAATAGAAATACTATCCCCTTCCACTAGTAAGCGTGACCAATTAACAAAATTTAACTTATATAAAAAGTCTGGCGTACGCGAATATTGGATTGTTGACCCTTTAGAAAAATTTGTAAGAACCTACATTTTAGAAAAAGATAATTTGGGAATGTATTATTACGACGAAGCAGAAAAGATTCCCGTGTATGTTCTTGAAGGCTGTGAAATTGACTTAAATCAAGTATTTGAGCCGTCGATGGAAAATGAACCAGAAGAAAAGGATATTTAACCTCATGCCAAAACAAGAAACACCACCCACCCCAAAAACAGAAAACCACATCATAGAGCAACCCATAACAAACGCGCTGGAGCTAAACTACATGCCATACGCCATGAGCGTCATCGTATCCCGCGCAATCCCTGAAATTGATGGGTTTAAGCCGTCTCACCGCAAGCTATTGTACACCATGTACAAAATGGGACTGCTAAATGGCAACCGCATAAAATCTGCCGACATTGTAGGGCAAACCATGCGCCTAAACCCCCATGGTGACGGCCCTATTTATGAAACCATGGTGCGTCTCACACGGGGAAACGACTCTTTAATTCATGCATTTGTAGATTCAAAAGGCAACTTCGGCAAGCATTATTCACGGGATATGGCACATGCCGCCAGCCGCTATACAGAAGCTAAGCTAGACGAAGTCTGCAAAGAAATTTTCCGCGACATAGATAAAAATGTGGTGGACATGGTGGACAACTACAATGCGACAACATTAGAGCCACTGCTTTTGCCCACTACTTTCCCCAACTTGCTGGTCACGCCAAACCAAGGCATTGCTGTGGGTATGGCAAGCACTGTTTGCAGTTTTAATTTGAGCGAAGTATGCCAAACTACAGTGGCTTGGCTAAAAAATCCCAACCATGACATCACCAAAACATTGCTGGCACCCGATTTTTCAACAGGCGGCGAGTTAATTTTTGTACCGGAAGATATCCACAATATATACACCACAGGACGCGGGAGTTTTAAAATGCGCGCCCGCTACCGTTTCGATAAAAAAAACAGTTGTATAGAAATTTATGAGATTCCGTACACCACGACGATTGAGGCCATCATAGACAAAATCGCGCTTTTAGTGAAAACGGGAAAAATCCGTGACATAAACGATGTGCGTGACGAAACGGATTTGCAGGGGCTAAAAATTGCCATAGACATTAAAAAAACTGCCAGCCATGAGCAGATTATGCAGCGGCTGTTTTCACTCACCACGCTGCAAGACAGTTTTAGCTGCAATTTCAATTTTCTAATCGACGGCCGCCCCAAAGTGATGGGCATTGTTGAAATTTTGGAAGAGTGGACCATTTTCCGCATCAAGTGCATCAAGCGGCAGTTGGCATATGATATTGAAAAAAAAGCAGACAAACTGCATCTGTTAGAAGGTCTGGCAAAAATTTTGATGGATATAGACAAGGCAATAAAAATCATCCGCGAAACGCCAAAAGAATCGGAAGTTGTGCCTAATCTGATGACAGGTTTCAAAATCACCAACCCCCAAGCGGAATTTATTGCTGAAATAAAACTGCGTCATCTCAACCGTGAACATCTGCTAAACCGTGTAAACGAACGGGATGCCCTAGAAAAAGAACTGGAAAATTTGAAAAACACATTCAACAGCGATGCATTAATCCGTCAAGTCATCAGTACACAACTCAAAGAAATTGCAAAAAAATACGGTAAACCACGCCGTACAGACATTATTGATGCAGAAGAATCGGCTGCCCCGCCCGAAACATCGTTTATTGACGATTTCAATTTGAAATTATTTTTAACGGGGCATAATTATATTAAGAAGATTTCCCTGGCGTCGCTGCGTTCTGCCGCTGAACAATATCTGAAAGAAGATGATTTCATCACACAGGAAGTGGATGCCACCAACAAGGAAGAAATCCTGCTTTTTTCTAACCAGTCCAATGTGTACAAAATGAAAATTTACGACCTGCCCGATTGCAAAGCGTCTGCGCTTGGCGAATATTTGACCAATTTGCTGGATATGCAGCCAAACGAACGCATTATTTATATTACGCAAGCCCACGATTATCAAGGGTATATGGTGTTTGCGTTTGCCAATGGAAAAGTGGCGAAAGTACAGTTTTCGGCATATGCAACCAAAACAAACCGCAAGAAGCTAATCAATGCGTATTCCGGGCGTTCGCCCATTGTAAATATGCAGTGGATTCCCGAAGATGTAGATTTGTACTTGAAACGCGGCACCGATAAGGCCATGGTGGTGAATACAGCATTGATTCCCACCAATTCATCAAAAAGCTCGGGTGGAGTTACAGTATTTATCTTACGTGCCAATTCCCAGCTTACAGCCATGCGGCTGGCCAATGCGGAAACCGATGACCCTGATTATTACCGCGTGGACAAAATCCCGACGGCGGGGCATTTTTTGCAGAAGCAGATGCGGTTGTAGGAGACGTTTTGCAAATTTTATAGTAAAAGGTGATATCCATGAAGACGCCTAAAATATATCTTGACAACTGTTGCTACAATCGATCTTTCGACGAGCAACGCCAGGATTTAATTCGTTTAGAAACAGAAGCGAAGCTAATTATTCAAACAAGAATCAGAAGTGGAATATATCCTCTTGTATGGTCGTTTATTCTTGATTCGGAGAATGACGAAAATCCGATGGCGAACAACAAAGAAGCCATTAGTTGTTGGTGTGATATTGCCGATGAATACTGTCCTGCTTCGCACGATATTTTGTCGCACGCAAAATATTTTCTCAGTTTTGGCATAAAACATAAGGACGCCCTTCATCTTGCCTGTGCAATTACTCATGATTGTGAATACTTCATCACAACTGATAAAAAGCTTTTGAATAAAAGCGATAAAGTTGCAGAAATAAAAATGATTAACCCAATAACATTTATTTTTGAAATGGACGGTGAACAATGAGAGCGGACAACGCATTACGTGTAGACGCAATGAATTTGCTCATGAACGGGCTGGGGGAAGTTGAAGCAGAGCGTTTTATTTATCTGATAAAGCGTGAAAATTTCGACTACACTGAATGGCAAAAAAAGCTATGGGATGATATGTCCATTGATGAAGTTTATAAGCTTGCCGCAAACAGAGAAACTGCAAGAAATACACCTGCTTTTCATAAACATGCATTGGATAATAATGCAGAAATAATGGATGAAATAACTGAAAAATGCATCATTATAAAAATTACACAAAAAAGCATTGACCGCTTTAAAAGTGATATATCCAATGCAATTTATGAAGCAACCAGGGCTTCCTGGACGTTGCGTATTGACAGAGCCAAAAAAGCAGACTATGTTCTTTCTGCCCTGAATGGAGTTGTTAGGGCTGTATACAGTGATATGCAGTGGAGCGTGGACGAGGAGCAAGAAGGTTTCGTAGATTGGGACACCAGCGGAATGAGGAAAAGATGGAAATTTGATGCCAAAGAAGCCCCTGAAAATATAAAACAAAAGTATATAGGCAAACAAATCCCATCCAAATACAGACAACGCGGTGCGGCATTTCCTTGTATATATATCAACTGCTAGCTTAAAAAAGTGACTAACCACCAATAAAAAATGGATACCTCTGCTGACCTGAAAGGATGAAAAAAATGCAAGACATACGAGCATTACGTGAAAACCTAAATGAAATAAAAGCCGCACTATCCAAACGCGGCAAAGACTACCAGCTAGACAAATTTGATGAACTAGACAAACGCCGGCGTGCACTCATGCACAAGTCTGAAGAAATGAAAGCAAAACAAAACGCCGCATCTAAGCAAATTCCGATACTAAAAAAAGCTGGCGAAGACACCACTGCACTCATGGCAGAGATGAAAACCCTTTCCGATAGCATAAAAGCACTTGAACCAGAAGTACGCGCCCTCGATGAAGCATTGGAAAACTTTTTAATGGGCATCCCCAACACACCACATGCCTCTGTGCCCGCGGGGCTTGATGAAAACGATAACGTAGAAATCCGCCGCTGGGGCGAACCCACCCCCTTTGATTTCACCCCTAAACCCCATTGGGATTTAGGGGATGCACTAGGCATCCTCGATCCCGCGACGGCTGCTAAAATTGCCGGCGCGCGGTTTATGCTTTTTCGAGGGCTTGGCGCAAGGCTAGAGCGCGCCATCATCAATTTCATGCTGGACCGCCACACTGCCCATGGGTACGAAGAAATTTTACCGCCGTTTATTGCGCATCGCCGCAGCATGGAGGGTGTAGGACAGCTTCCTGACAAAGAAGGCATGTTATTTCATCTGTCTGACACAGATTATTTTCTCATTCCTACAGGGGAAACACCGCTGACAAATATCCACCGCGAAGAAATTCTTGACACAGCGCGTTTACCCATCCAATTTTGTGCCTACACGCCCAGCTTCCGCAAAGAAGCAGGTGCTGCCGGACGTGATACACGCGGGCTTATTCGTTTGCATCAATTTGACAAAGTGGAAATTGTAAAACTGGTCAAACCTGAAAATTCCTATGCCGAATTGGAAAGCCTCACCGCCGACGCAGAAGATATTCTGCAAAAATTAAACCTACCCTACCGCGTATCACTGCTTTGCGCTGGTGATATGGGTTTCTCTAACGCGAAAACATACGACCTAGAGGTATGGATGCCAAGCTATAATAGATATGTAGAAATTTCAAGTTGCAGCAATTTTGAGGCATTCCAAGCGCGCCGTGCAGGCATCCGTTATAAAGAAGGCACAGATAAGCCCGCGTTTGTGCATACACTGAACGGCAGTGCATTGGCTGTTGGGCGTACCGCCGCCGCAATTATGGAAAACGGTCAGCAAGCAGACGGCAGTATAAAAATTCCTGATGCGCTTATGCCTTATATGAGCGGGGTTTCAGAGATTCGAAAATAGCGATTGACTACTTGATTTGCGTTTACCCAAATTAAATATTGGCAAAACTTCTAAATATGATGACGGCTTGCCGTTTACAAAAATTTTAGGAGTTGCAACCACCATGCCAACTAAAAAAATAACTACGATATGTATAATTTTAACAACATCACTACTGACCGCCTGTGCGACGAATAACCCTGTGCAAATTACAGGGACGCCGCCCAGTCGGTCTGTTTATTTTTCGGCAACAAATGACGCACCTACTGAGGAATTGCAAGCAGAAGAAGCAGGCCCTACACCATTTGCGGTTTTACACAAGCAGGAATTTGCCGGGCTTGGAAAATTTGAACCTTCTGACGGCGTTTATTTAGGCGCATGGCTGCGCCCTTACACCACCTTTCGGGAATTTGAAGGCATGGTTGGGCGCAGACATGCGGTTTATGTTTATGAAATGCATTTGGGCGATGAAATTCCTGTCAATTGGCTGTTGCAATGCATGGCTGTTTTAGCCACGCCCTTATTAATCATCCATCCCCCCGTGGAAACCACTATATTTTATATTGACAACACACCGCCGCCTACCATACCCATTGAAACGCAAATCATCGCCCTTGCCCAGCGGCTTGGGGCTTTAAATCTACCGATGTTTGTGGCATTCTTGCCGCTGGGGCATGGGCTGGATGCAGGTGAATACACGACGTTATTCCGTTATGCCCGTGGGGTATTTAGAGACGTTGCCCCGCTTGCCGCGTTTACGTGGGTCGCGCCTGGGACCAATGCAACACCATCCAGTGCATTCTTTCCTGGTGCTAACGCAGTGGATTGGGTGGGTGTCGCGCTATTTTCTGAACGGGATGAATACGGCTTCGCCCAAGATATTATAGAGGTTTTCGAACCATTCTACAGGGCATTTAGCGGGCATCATCCCATTATGATTTTACCCCTTGGAGTGAGTCATATTTCCAGCGCGGATTATGTTTTTAATTTAGAATGCGCATCACATGAACTAGAACGTGTGTATAGTCAGCTGAGCACAACATTCCCACGGGTTGGGCTGATTGCCTATGGCGACGCATTTTTTATGACGGCGGAAACAAGCGATGGATTTTCTATCACGCTGGACAAAGAATTGACGGAAACCTATCAGCATATTATTCAGGACGATCACTTTATCACCACACTTGAAAAAAACACGCCTGCCGAACGTAGTCCGCGCTGGGTGCGGTCACATTTTCATGGATATTATTTTGATGGACAAACATATGTAGACGTACGCACCTTGAATAATGAACTGCGTGTAAACCCACCGCGCAGCACCACCGCAATCAATGGACGGCCATTTGCAGAAGCTGGACGCATCGCTGGTTTTGATATTTCTACATGCGAAGCACATCGGATTATTTTTGTAGAATAATAGACGGCTGATTGATTTAATGCTACACTAGGACAAAACATCAAGAGAATGCCCTTTGCCTACCGTAACGGCGGGGTTCTCATTAGAATGGAGCATTTCCATGACAAACCACATAGTTGTAGACAGCGGTTGCGATATCGACCCACAAGCGTTTAGCTCTGAAACATGCACGATAACCCATGTTCCTCTCAATCTGCAAATTGAGGAAACGGTTTACTTAGACGATGAGAATATTAACCTAGATGACTATATGGCACATATGGAATCTAGCACCACCGCGGTTAAAACATCTGCACCTTCGCCCAATTTATTTTTTGAAAAATTTAAAGAAGGTGAAAATATTTTTGCAGTCACTTTAAGCAGCAAATTGAGTGCCACATATCAAAGCGCAATGACTGCAAAAGATATGTATGTTGAAGAATACGGCAAAAAATTTATCCATGTCTTTGATAGCCTTACCGCTTCCATTGGCGAAGGTGTCATTGCCATGAAAATTGCAGAGCTTGCAAAAAAAGGAATCCCAAACAATGAAGTGGTAGAGCAGGTAAACCAGTTTATCGAAGGTATGAATACGTATTTTATATTAGATAAGTTCGATAACCTTGTGAAAACGGGGCGGGTTAATCCATATATTGCAAAAGTGGCGTCTTTTTTGAATGTGAAGCCAATTTGTGCAGCCGAAGCTGGTCAAATTAAAATGTTGGACAAGGCACGTGGCTACAATAAGTCTTTGCAAAAATTAGTGCAAATTATAAAAGAAAACACCCCGGATATTGAATCGCGTGTCATTGCTATTACGCATGTAAAGGCATATGAAAAAGCCGCTGCAATGAAAGAAGAAATGTTAAAAGCACTGAAGCCCAAAGACATTTTGATACAGGAATGCCGCGGTGTAACCACAACTTACGCAAACCGTGGCGGGGTAGTTGTGGCGTTATAATGGAATTGCTGCAAGGCGTACTGGAAGGCATCATTTATCATAACACTGAAAACGGATTTACCGTATTCACCCTGGGGCAAGAAGACAACGCCGAAGAAATCACCTGCACAGGTTTTTTAGCCGACCCCCGAGAAGGTGAAACGCTGGAAGTCGAGGGCGTTTATGTGCAAAATCCGCGCTATGGCAAACAGCTGAATGTCAACAAAATAGACCGCGTTGCCCCCAGCACCATTGCGGGCATCGAAAAATATCTTTCATCAGGCGTGATACGCGGCATTGGCGCGAAAACAGCGCGAAGCATTGTGGCTAAGTTTGGCGAGCAAACTTTTGATATTATTGAAAACTATCCTGAAAAGTTGTCGGAAATCCGTGGTATTAGCCCCAAGCAGGCATTCAAGTTTGCTGAAAGTTTTCAAGCACAAACAGACCAGCGCAGGGTTATGCTTTTTTTGCAGGAATATGGCATAACCCCAGCGTTTGCTATGAAAATCTATAAACGATACAAAGAAGACACCATTGAAACCGTAAAAAGCAACCCTTATCGATTGGCTGATGATATCGACGGCATTGGCTTTAAGTCTGCCGATGCCATCGCCCACAAATTAGGCATTAGCCGCGAATCTTCCGACAGAATTTCTGCGGGGGTGCGCTATCAATTGTGGGAAGCCACCAATGAGGGGCATACATATATGCCCACGGCATCTCTCATTCGCCAAGCGTCCGAGTTGTTGTATGCTGACGCAGGGCTGATTGAACACGAGCTTGTGCGTATGCAAATGGACAGGCTTATTGTGCGCGAAAAATTGGAAGGGGAAGCCGAGCCGCTGGTTTTTGTGGGGTCACTTTATCATGCAGAGGTTGCGGTGGCGCGGAAGTTGGCAAGTCTTGACGCGGCACATCGTGAACGCAACAATGCAAAAGCTGATGCACTCCAATATTTTCATTCCGCGACAGAATCCGCTGATGAAATAACATTATCAAAAAGCCAGCAAGACGCCGTAAGCCTTGCCATGTCCAAAGGCGTTCTGGTCATCACAGGTGGCCCAGGCACGGGCAAAACCACGACGATCAATACGATCATCGGCATGTTAGAAAAAAAAGAGCTGAAAATTACACTGGCTGCCCCCACAGGCCGTGCGGCAAAACGTATGACCGAAGCCACGGGGCGCGAAGCAAAAACAGTCCATCGTTTGCTGGAAGTCTCATTTATATCCGATGATTCACGCCGTCAAGTCTTCAATAAAAATGAAGATAATCCATTAGAAACCGATGTTTTAATCGTCGATGAAGCCTCTATGATGGACATTCTGCTTACACACAGCCTGCTTAAAGCCGTTGCCATTGGTACACGGCTCATTTTGGTGGGCGATGTGGACCAATTGCCCAGCGTCGGCCCCGGAAACGTGCTGAAAGATATATTAGATTCTGAAACGCTGGCCACCGCGCGCTTGACAGAAATATTCCGCCAAGCGGCAGAAAGCGCGATTATAACCAACGCCCACCGCATCAACAAAGGCGAATACCCTGCAATTAATGACAAAGAAAAAGACTTCTTTTTTATGCGGAGAAATAGCCCCGAGGACATCATCGCAACCATTTTAGATTTGGTGGCGGAACGTCTTCCTTCATATAAGGGGTTTGATGCGGTAAATGATATTCAAGTGCTGTCACCCGTGCGGAAATCCACATTGGGCGTCGCCAATTTAAACAACATGCTTCAAGCCAAACTGAATCCCCCATCCCCTAAGAAAAAAGAACGCGAGTACGGCGCAGTCGTTTTTCGCGAAGGCGATAAAGTCATGCAAATCCGCAATAACTATGACGCAACATGGGAAACTTATGACGCCCGTGGGTTTACCGCCGATTTTGGCGTGGGCGTTTACAACGGCGACATGGGCGTCATTCGTGAAATCAACGAAGACACAGGGTTGACGGTAGCCTTCGACGACGGGCGGTGCATCACCTATGATTTTTCTCAACTAGAAGAACTAGAACTTGCATACGCCGTCACCGTACACAAATCCCAAGGCAGTGAATATCGCGTGGTAATCATCCCCGTATACAACGGGCCGCCCATGCTGCTGACCCGAAACCTACTTTACACCGCCGTCACCCGCGCAAAAGAACTGGCAGTATTAGTCGGCGACCAAACAACGCTAAACCGCATGATTGACAACAACAGAATTTCTCATAGATATACAGCACTAGCACGACGCCTAAAAGATATGTACGACATAGGCATGGTATAAGCAATGCCTATTTTAGACTGGTTTTATCCACCCACTTGCATGGCTTGCCGCATAATGTTGCCATTAAACAACAAGCCGCAACGTGACTTATGGCTTTGCGCCCGTTGCGAGGCACTTTTTGAGACCGTTGCTGCGCCAATATGCAATACATGCGGAATGCCAACAGAAAATCCTGTGGAGAAGTGCAGTACTTGTTATGGCAAAAATTTATATTTCGAACAAAACCGAGCCGCCTTTACATACGACGCATTGATGCGCGACATGATGCACGAATTAAAATTTAGAAATAAAAAATATGTTGCCCAAGGGCTGGGGCGGCTATGGGCAAAAATTTTGCAAAAAAGCAGTGATAGCCTAAACATTACAGATTATATCCTTGTCCCCCTGCCCATGCATAAGAAAAAACAAAGAGAACGCGGCTTCAACCAAGCAGAAATCTTAGCAACAGAACTGTCTAAAACCTTAAAAATCCCCACAGAACATATCCTAGAACGCATATTGGATACCCCTCCGCAGTCAGGTTTACATCCACAACTCCGTGCCGAAAACGTCGAGGGTGTTTTTAACGTGCGCCCAAATTTCAACCCCAAAGGCAAAAGCTACATACTAATAGACGACATTTACACCACAGGCGCAAGCCTGAACGAATGCGCAAGAACACTAAAAAATGCTGGCGCACATCATATTTTATGTATGACTTTGGCGATTACGGTAAAAACTACATCCAATGATTTAAAGTCTACGGAATAATCTCGTCACAAAAAAGCTAATATAAACTCCAACCCGTGACGATAAATTATATGCAGGACTCATTTAAAACAATGAGACCTTACGAAAACGTAAACTTAATCCAACTCACTGCAATATAGCAAGGGGTTTGGGGGCATCGCCCCCATTATAATGGAGGTCGAAAATTATGGACATGAGAATTTCAAATGTGTACAGCGCATACAGCGTTCAAGCACGGCGAAGCAACCTTGCTATTCCTCGTGGAACAGAGCGGGTACGTCAAGGTGCGGACAGCGTAGATATCTCGGCGCAAGCAAGTGATTATCAATATGCAAGGAATGCGGTATCAAGCGCGCCCGATATTCGTTCAGACAGGGTGAGCCAAATACAGAATCAAATCGCGTCAGGCACATACAGTGTGAGTGCCAGCGATGTTGCCGCAAGCATTTTCCACGGACTTGGATAAAATGGCAACAGTTACAGAAAATACAGGGACGTTATAAATAAGACTCTTTCAGTGACTAAAATAGCAATTTTTGTTATGTCGCAGAAGGAGTCTTTGTATTACACGAGGTGCAACCATGGCAGGAATGATTTCCCAACTGATAGAAATAATGACAGAACAATCCGAACGCTACAACGAACTTCTAGGCCTAACCCTAGAAGAAAAAGATATTTTAGTAAAAAATGAGATTGAAGAGCTGCAAAAGCTAACCAATCTAAAAAATCTAGTGGTTACCCAAAACAACAGGCTGGAAAAGAAGCGCATTGCCTTAGTCAATGATATTGCCGAAGTCATGGGTTCTACCGAAAAAGACATAGAGCTAACCAGGCTGATAGAAATTGTAGGCGACCAGCCAGAATCCGCCCAGCTTGAAGAAATAGGCGGCATCTTGCGGGAAACCCTGCAAAAACTAAAAGATGCGAACGACCTAAATAGGCAATTGCTAGAATCATCAATAGAATACTTGGAATACTCCATAAACATGGTGCGCTCCAGCGTAAACCCCGAACCACTAGAATTTCCGGATAAAGCAAGCCGCGGCGGGGATGTATATGGGTCATTTGATGCAACACAATGAATTTTCGTTACAGTAGATTTCGTCCACTGTAACGAGGGGGTTGAGGGCGCGGCTCTCATTGGAATTGGAAAAGGGGATATTAATATATGTTTAGTGGGCTAGGTATTGCAACTAGCGGCTTGCGTGCCGCTCAGGTCAATTTGGCTGTAACCGGTCACAATATAGCCAATGCCGAAATTTCTGGCTTTTCACGCCAGCGTATTGTCCAAACAACAAGCTTTCCGCGCAATATTGGGATGAACGCTGGCAACAGCATGAATGTTATCGGTATGGGTACCGATTGGAATGCGGTTCAGCAAATTCGTAATGAGTTTTTAGACTTTCACTATCGCCAAAATGTAGGCCGCTTGCAGTTTTATTCGACGATGGTACAAACAGGCTTGGTTGTTGAATCCGCATTGGGTGAGCTTTATGGCGCATACAATTTCCAATCGGTTGTGAATAACTTATGGAATTCTATTCAAGAATTAACAGCCAATCCGGCAGGGCTGGATACGCGTCAAATGCTTTTGGCCAACCTCAACGCATTTGTAAACAAGGCACAGTCCGTTTATGACACACTGTTTGAATACCAGCAAAACCTTGACATGCAAATACGTGAAATGGTAAACGGGCGCGACGGTATCAATGCCACAGTGGCGCAAATTAACCAGCTAAACTTCATGATTCGTGCCGCTGAAGCAACCGGCGACAATGCCAACGACTTCCGCGACGAAAGAAACCGTGCTGTAGACAGGCTTGCAGAAATGATTCCTATAGACATCATGATTTGTAACTTCGGTGATGTAAATATTACATCAATGGGGCATCAAATATTGGTGCAGGGTCATCAGTCAGTACTAGGTCTGCGTTATATATCAAATGAATTTAATTTTGTAGAGCCTGTTTTTACCAACTCGCCAACAATCCTTTCGGCAGGTACTATTCCAGGTACAGAATTCCGCACGTTTATGAACTACCAGCGCGACATAAATGATCGCTTAGGCAATGACTTTGGTGCGCTAAAAGCACTCATGCTTTCACGGGGAAATTCCCCCGCATATGCAGGCAGTGCAGACAGACAGCCCCCGGTTCAGCCAAACGTTACGGATATAAACCCAAACACAGGGGTGGCATTTGGTGTGGCAACCGACCCCGACTTTATACAAGCCATGCGCGACTACCACGCCGATGTGCACAATTTTAATGCATATATGTGGGGCGTCAGACACGCTATGATTCCAGAAATTCAAATGAATTTAGACCGCATTGTTACTAATGTTGTAACCATGTTAAATGATGCGGTGACAGGGCGTTTGCGCGGTGATGATGGGCAGTTTCTATTCTATGAAGTATATCCTGTCGGTCATGCTCAGGCAGGAGAGCCTCGTTACGCATATGATAGCTTAGGCGACCCTATCTATATCCATAGGCGCACAGGAGAACCTGTTGATGCCACGCATCCGGACAGAATCCATGCACGCGTACCACGCGTACCCCTAGACGCAAACAGACAAGAAGGTATTCCTATATTCATACGCAACATGGATGACCCTGAAAATGCAGTATGGCCGTTTCCTGAGCCAAGCCATTCTGTTGGGCCTCATCTTTTCCCACAGAAACTTTCAATAAATAACATACGTATAAACCCTTTGCTGTTACAGTCAGGCGGTCATAATCACCTAGCATTTTCGCTAACAGGTGCAGAAAGCGATACAGACCTGCTTAATGCGTTAGCTGAAACATGGCTAAGTGACCGCGGGCCATATTCCATACAAATAGGCAACCGTTTCTTCAATGTGCAAGATGCCTACATCAATATGACAGGTGATTTAAGCACCAGAATCCATGAAGCAAGCGGCTTTGTAGGCGCACAAAGTACTTTAACCATTCAAGCGGACAGTCGCCGCAATGCTGTAAAAGGTGTATCCATGGATGAAGAACTAAACAATATGCTACGTTTCCAGTTTGCATTTCAAGCTGCGTCACGTGCCATCAATGTCATTGACTCAATGATAGACCAGGTAGTCAACCGCACAGGTAGAACAGGATTATAGAGATAGAAGGAGTTAATATATGCGTTCATCTTTTTTCGGCTTTCATGTTGCATCTACAGCACTTTTTACCTCACGTGCCAATTTGAATGTTGTTTCTCATAATATTGCAAATGCGGAGATACCAGGCTTCTCTAGGCAGGTTGCACAGGCTCGTGCGTCTGCACCGCTTAACTTGCGCGACGGGCGTGGTATGTATGGTACAGGCAGCCAAGTCACTGGCGTTGTACAAATGCGCAACCAGTTTTTAGATCGGAAGTTTTGGGGGCAACAATCTATTGTCGGGCAGCATACGGCTGTAAATACGCATTTGACCTTTGTTGAAACAGTTTTTAACAACTTGCCCAATGCAGGTGTACTTAGAACATTCAACGACTTTTTTGCAAGATTACAAGATTTATCTGCACGCCCCGAAGACCCTACATTCCGCACAAATGTGATTACTCAGGCGGATTCTTTAACACAAATGGTTCAACATCATGCGCAGTCCTTGCAACGTCAACAGCGCGACTTAAACCGCGAGGTTGCCGACACTGTCACCCAAATCAATAGCTTAGGTTCGCAAATCGCCAGCTTAAACCGCCAAATTCATGCGTTTGAAAATGATGGCTCAAACGCCAATGACTTGCGCGACCAACGCGCGTTATTGATAGACCAACTTTCGCAATTAGTAAACGTGCAAGTAAACGAACGTGACTACAGTACCCCCATGTCACCAAACGACCGCCGCATGACCATTCAAATCAATGGTTATGACTTTATACAGCATGGCAATGTAAATCGTCTTGAAGTCGTTGCCCGTACAGAAGCCGAACGCCGCAATGAAATGGATGTTCCTGGTTTGTATGACGTAAACTTTGCGGGAAGTGGTACAAGGTTTAATATTCATAGTACAACGCTTCAAGGTACTTTAAGAGGGCTTATTGACGTGCGCGACGGCAATAACACCGACGTCACCGAGTCGCTGATTGTGCGCCAACGTCCTATAGGTTTTGATCCAAATAACCCAGCGGCATGGACTGGTACATGGGGCAATCCGCCAGATGCGACAATGAATGCGGGAACGTTTACTGCAAACAGAGATAACCCAGCATTTTGGCCAACCGGTACAGTCACTGGCCCAGGCAATACAACAAATTTCAAGGGTATACCCTTCTATATGAACCAATTGAACGAACTGGTACGCACCTTCGCCCGTGCAATGAACGAAGGACGCAACACACTGGGTGACCCAATCCCAGGTACTGTAGGTCATATCTTCGGATACGATGGTTCTGACCCGCCCGTAAACCGTGGTACTATGTTTTTTACATTCAACGATGCCAACGGTAATCCAAACCAGCGTGATGACCTTAGGATGTGGGTGTTAGCGACCCCACCCCCAGGCAACATCCCTCTGCGCAACCCCGATGGCAGTCTGCTTACCGCCCCTGTAGGCTCAACACTGGTTCCAGCAGGCCCTCCAGGTATATTCCGCGTGAATGACCCTGATGGTAACCCCGTCCTTGACCCAAGTACAGGCAATCCCGCCTATGTTTTTCGCGATGGTACCACAGGTGACAATGTGTTCACTTTAGACTACAGCCAAATGAATGCTCTAAATTTCCGCATGAATCCAGACTTAAACAGTGACCCAATGTTACTGGCCACTTCATCAAACGGCAATGTTGGTCAGGCAAACAACGATGTGATTCGCGGATTTGTAGCCATCGGTCAGGATCGCAGCTTGTTCCGTGAAGGCCGTATAAGCGATTTTATTATAGCCACAAGCAACCATCTGGCAGTAGACACCAACCAAGCACATCGTTTTCAAGTCAGTTATGAAGAAATAACAACCCAAACTCACAACCATCGCCTATCTATAAAAGGTGTAAGTATAGACGAAGAAATGATGAACCTCGTGCGCTTCCAAACCATGTTTGTTGCCGCATCAAGGCTTGTAAACGTGATGGACTCGATATATGACACGTTGATAAATAGACTGGGTTCATTCTAGGAGGTAGCATATGCGCGTTACTAATCACATGGTTTACGGCAATGCGATGAATAATATTTTCCGCAATGCACGCCATATTAATGGCATGGTACAACAGATTGAAACAACGAAGCGCATACAGCGCCCGTCAGATGACCCGATGATTTCTGCACGTACTATGCGTTACCGCACCATATTAGAAGAAAATGAACGTTTTCAAATGAACGCCCAAAGCGGCTTGGCATGGATGGAAGTGACCGAGTCTGCCTTAATGAACTTGCTAAACGGGCGCGATAGCATTTTGCATGAAATGAACTACCAATTTGTACGCGCCGCAACAGGCACCCATGATATAGACGACCAGCGTGCGATTATTGAAACCATTCGCCAAATGTTTTTTCAAATTGGCCAAGTAGAAATGAACCAAACCTTTGAAGGGCGGTATGTATTTTCGGGCTTCCGTACCGACCAGCCGCCTATCCTCACACAAAACATGCCAGATGCTACATTTCAAATCACCCAAACTATTTCACGGCAAGATATATCTGAACTGCTTTGTGTGCAACGGTTTAATCCTGATGATATGCCTACAGTTCACGAGCGAGTGCTTGTAAAACCTATGCCATACCGTGGCGGGATTCAGGTCACGATGTCACCGAGAGGTGCGGCAGGTGTACTTGCTGGCAGTAATATCGGAATAACACCTGCAACACCTGCCAGTACGGGTAACTTTGTCATTCATGCGCGCTATAGTGACTGCCCATTGGCATATCAACCACCACCAGGCGTCATTCATTTCATCCCCGAAACAGGCGAGCTTATTTTCAACGAAGCCGATATACCGCACATTCCCGCTGATGGCATGGGGCTGACCTATACGCGCACAGGCTTTTTTGCGGGTGAGCCAAATCCCACAGTATATTTTCCAAGCAGGCAATTTGCAGGTTCGCCCAGCCCTCCTGGGCCAGCCACTGTTACATTGCAACAGGAAACACGCCTAGTCATTGACACTCTTATGCCTGATGGTACCACCCTTCCTGCGGGTACAATTTTGCCAGCAGGTACAGAGGTAAACTGGAATACGGTACTGGGTGAATTTGATATCAGCGACCAGCATATTCATTTTGAGTTTGCCAACAATTTATTTCTTCCAATTAATTCATTTGCACGTGATATTTTTACACCGCAAATGATTGCAGACTTGAAGCGGCTTATCGAGTTTTCCGATTCTCTTGTTTCTTCTGACCCTGCCGATGTACGTGAATACTTCCGCCGCGAACATAATTATGAGGGCGAGGTTTTAACTAACGCGGTAAACCAATTTATTTCAGACGAAAACGCAAGATTTAGATACCTGATGCATGACCGCTTTAACAATATGATGGAACGCCATACAGGGCATATGACCAATGCGCAAACCCAGCATACAAACCTAGGTACGCGCATGGCAAGACTGGATATGCTTTATCATCGCTTGGAAGAAGACCATATTCACTATACCGCGCTATTAAGCGCACAAGAAGATACAGATGTGCCTGGTACGATTATCAGGCTGAATAGTGCGCAATCCGCTTTTAACGATTCGCTTCGCGCAACGGGTATTGTTACCCAGCTTTCTTTGGCTAATTTTATTAATAGGTAATACGAAGATACGAAGTGTTTTCGTAATCGGCTGGCAACAGAACGTCTGCCATGCTAGGATAGGGGAATGTGAAATGACGCGTATTACAAATGCAATGATGACAAATACTACCCTTAAGCACATAAACCGCAATATGCGAAACTTGGATGAAATCATTCGTCAAATTGAAACAACCCAGCGAATTCAGCGTCCTTCAGATGACCCGATTCGTGCAAGTCGTTCAATGAAGTTTCGTACAAATATTGCCGAAAATGAGCAGTTCCACCGCAATGTGCTTAATGGCATGGCATGGATGAACGTGACCGAATCTGCATTCAATAATATTAATTCTGAACTGATTCGGACGATTCGCGAGCTGGCGGTGCAAGGTGCGACCGATACGCTAACCGTTACGCAAAAACAAGGGTTGGTTCGGCAAATGCAAACACTGTTTCAACAGATTGGGCATGAAATGAACGCGACTTATGCGGGAAGCCATCTTTTTTCGGGGTTCCGCACTGACGAGCCACCGGTTTTTAATCGTGACAATAACCGCAGCTTTTTGATTACTCAGCAGTTTAATACTTCGGATATTAGCCGCAGGCAGTCTTTTCAACGGTTGGCTAACTCCGATGGGCTTGTAGAACCTCATGTGGAATATATTAACGTGATTAATTTGGCATTTCGTGGGCTGGATACTGGCTCGTTAGGAGCTGTTATCCCTCCCGCTACATGGCAGGCCAGCGTGCCTAATCCTCCTGGTATTCATATCCCAGGGTTTCAAGTGCATAAATTTAGCATAAACGACCCCGCAGCATATCGTCCGCCAGATCCACTAACTACTCCCCCCGTGCGTATATTACATCTGATACATGAGACAGGGGAACTTGTTATGCATGATAGTATTGCGCAAAGCTTCCCTCGTGAGGGTGTTAGCGTTACCTATCAAAAAACAGGGTTTAGACAGGGTGAGATTAACCCTGCGGTATATTTTACTGCACGGGAAGTGATTACCGACCCAGGGTTTACACCCATTGACAATGTGGATGTAACTTACCGCGTTACGCAGAATTTTTCACGTCAGGCGGGGGCACCTTTGCTTGATGGCTCGACATCATTCACTTTGGCGCATCCAGCAGCCCATGCTTTAAATGCAGGAGGGGTATTTACCGACGGCGCAGAAGGTTTGGTTCCAACATTTAACCCGCCAATGCCGTCAAGGCAGTTGCCGCCTGGGGTGACATTAGTTGGCAATGTGCTTACAGTGCCGCCTGGTTTCTTTGATACCAACAGCGACTTTTCAATCACATATAGTGTTGTAAACCCTGCCCCAGTTGCAGGTGTAACACTCCCGCCTGGCGCACCGCCGCACAGTTCAATCATGCACGATACGAGAGTGCAGGGTGTTGAATTGGTACGTGCAGTGAGTACGGCACCTGTTGTTACGCCGCCGGCATTGCCTGTAAATGGCTTTGCTAATGGTACAAACATTCCGCTAGACCGGGTAATTAACCAGCGTTCGTTTGATATGCGTGACCAAAATATCACGCTGGAGTTTTCGGCGCATACGCATGTGCCTATCAATTCCCTTGCAAAAAACGTGTTGACTGATAAAATGTTTGCCGATTTCCGCAGATTATTCGAATTCTCGGATTCATTGGTTATTTCTGACCGTGCCGTACTTAGGCAGCATTTTGAAGGCCCGCCGCATCATTTATCCGGCGAAGAACTTGACCGCGCCATTACTGACCAGGAAACGCACGAAGAAGGAAAAGCACGTGCGGCGTTGTACGCTAAATTTAACAACATGTTATTTTTAGTTGACCGTCACGCGGATAGCGCGGCAAGAGAGCAAACATTGCTTGGTTCGCGCATGGTGCGTTTGGATTTATTGCAGTCCAGGCTAGAGCAGGACGCGGTTACATTTGAACTGTTAACCCGAGATAATGACGCAACCGATATTCCGCTGGCTTTAATTAAAAAAGCATCAGCAGAGGCGGCGTTTATGGCTTCGCTTAGAGCAAATAGTGGTGTTGTACAAATGTCGCTGGCACAGTTTATTAGTTAATGTTAGCACTAGGAGGTTATAGCTATGGCGATGGAAACGACTGTATTATTGCTGCTGTCGAGCAGATCGTAGCAGAAGCTGTTGCCGCCGAAAAAAAGCAAAAAGAGACTAAGGAGAAATAAGAATGCAAAAATTTAAAACAAGACATTTTGGTGAAATTGAGTATGACCCCGTGCGTGCCATTACATTTCCACAAGGGATTCCTGGGTTTCCGCATTGCACACAATTTTTGCTAATGAGTGAAAACGAAACAGAAGACACATTTTTCTGGCTGCAATCATTGGAAGACGGCGATGTTGCATTTACTTTAATGAATGTGTACGGCGTTTTGCCAGACTACAACCCACAGGTTGAAGAAGAAGAACTGGACGAACTGGGCGATGTTGAAGGCCGTGCTTTAGATATTTATAATATTGCGGTGATTCCTGAATATTCGCGGTCTATGCGGGTAAACCTTAAAGCCCCCATTGTAATAAACGAGACAGCAGGCATTGGTAAGCAAGTGATTTGCGCCAATGATGACTACCCCATTCGCTTTATGATTTTTGACGAATTAGAGCGCAGCGGAAAAACGTTGAGGATGCCCTAATGCTTGCGCTGACTAGAAAAAAAGGCGAGTCTATCATGATAGGCGATAACATTGAGGTGGTCGTGCTGGGCATAACAGGTGAACAAACACGTTTGGGTATTATTGCCCCCAAAAATGTGCCTGTACACCGCAAGGAAGTGTACGAACAAATTCAGCTTGAGAATAAAGAAGCGCAAATGTCTGTGAATGTTGGCGCGTTTCGTAAGAAATCATAGGCATTTTAAATAACTGCGCCAAATCCTCGAAAATCTTACAAAGGTTATCGAGGATTTTTTTATGCCGTAGGAAACTGCATCGCAGTTCCTAGGTTTTTATCGGTAACGAAAGCGGCTTTGTCGCTTTATTCATCGTTAGGTTGCTAAAGTTTGGAGTGTTTTCTGCCGATGAAATAACTGGAACAAATGTGTCCAAGAGCAACACGGGGAACATGACGGATTTATTCCTTCAAAAAACAGCATGGATGCGCCCACATAACATATATCGGAAATGGTTTCTGTCGAATGTAATTTACCATTTCTTGTATAGTCTAATATGTGGCTTTTTTATTTTTGCAAACGCACTACAATAAGGAAGGATGCGAAGTGTTTTATGCATATGTTAAATCTATCAACATGGCAAAGTTTTAATGCTGGGAATGCTCCAGTTGGCAGAGTGCCGCAAAAAGCACCAACATTGCAACGGGAAAATCTGCTTGAATCCGGTCAAACGCGGCAGAGCGCGCCCAGGGCAAATCTATTCTTGGCAGAAGCACCGCCACGTCAAGTGTATACAAGGATAAACGGGCAAAATATTCCACGCCCCAATTTTTCTTGGTATCTGCCGCCGTTTTCCCAGGAACACTGTACGGCGCATTTGTCCCATGAGGAATGGATGAACACCTTGGATGATGAAGTGAGGCGGCGTTTGGATTCCCACGGGAATGCAGAGCATTTGTCATATTTAAATTCGGAATGCAGGTTTCACATGGTAGCTCTTGTAGAATTGGAAATTGAATTGGGCATCCAAGAGTACCATGAAAAAGTGTTTAATGCGTTCATTGAAATGGCAGAAAGTATGGGACTTCTGTTTGCCGGACTTAGCGAAAGTACTTATCCTATACGTTATGACATGGCACATTTCAAATGCCCTGACGGCGATGAAGGCAAAATGGTTGTCGTGCTTGCGGATGGGCGAAAAATTTTTGCTGATGTTCCGCCAGATTTTTCACAAGAAGGTTTTCGTATGCTTGACAAGCGAATACAGCAACTCATGCTGGAGATGGACTTGCTTCGCTCGGACGTTTTAGAATCCCGATTACAGAGATTTTTTGAAGAACTCTTTGACGAGATATTCCCTTCTGAATCTACTACTCAACCAAGGATGTGAAATATATCATGAACGTATTAAATCTTTCATCAGAAAAAGCAAACTATGTTCCAACATGGGTAAACCCAACGGCAGTGAGCGGCGCAGGCTCAAATCCCCATGGCGCAACTGCACTGGAAATCGCCACTAGCATTGTTGGACGTAAGACATTTGCCGCCATACCCATAGAGTTGCATGTGGGGATACAGGAAGCACAGCAAAATGGCAACACCGCCATGGCAAGTAGACTGCAAGATTCAGCAAACAACGCGGTAGGAAGCACCCTTTTAAGGCTTCAATCAGAAGCGGAGGAAGGCTCTTTGCTGCATAAACTTACAAGTGAAAGATTGGACGCGTGGAAGAAAGAATTTGGCGAACCAATCCCAAACTATAATCCAATTATTCCTCAAATTTCCACTAAAATTGTTAAAATGACAATGGATGAGGACACCCGCCCTTATGCCGAAAAAGCGGCGGCACAAAATGCGGCGTTTCACCAAAATGCAAACGAAACCACATCTAACCCGCAACAACTCACTCAACAGGCAAAAATGACTATGATGTCAAGCTGGCTAAAGCAATTTGAAATAAACAATGGATTTTTCAGCATGGATGCAAATTCTGAACAAAGAATTTGGGAGGAAATAAAATGACCTTATCAACCGCACTGCAACAACCGCTTGTACACAATACTTTTGGTATAAAAAATGTGACAAGCCAAAACAACAACTCTGTAAATGAAGAATACATTCTACAGCGCATAAGAAATATGGGTGTAACTTTCGTAGGTATGCAAGAGGATTATAGTGGTGGCTGGAGAGTTCCTGGCGTGGAAAATACTACTCATGATGCAAATGGCAATTTAGTATCGGGTGTATGGGTTAGAATTTGCCCCGTCATGATGCAACAGTTGATAGATGACCCTCTGTTTCGAGAACATCAATTTCAAGCAATCCAAAGAGAAATGGAGATTCTTAATGACCCTCGTGTGCAAGAAAGAATTGCGGCAGGTCAGCCTGTAACGTTTTCGCTTGCAATAACCGAAAGTTCTGGCGGCTTGTCAATGAGGGACATTGATGAAGTTGTAAACATTATTCTAAGCGAAGATAATGTTTACGAAGATGCACCAGAGCTTGTCGTACAAGAAGATGAAGAAACCAGCGAAACGCACTACCGCCTAACCGAACTTTTAATCCAAAAACACGCCAGCCAACATGCCGCAAAAGTGGCAGAGCATCTGCCTGGAAATACCAGCATTTCATACGACAACGAAATCCCTGTAGAAAAATTGCCCCCAGGGCATACAACAATCGGTACCAACGGCGACGTAATCAATCGTGCCATAATGCAGGTTCTTACAATAGAACATGGCGGTAATAGTTTCACCGCTATTGTAACTCCAAGTGGCACATGGATTGCAGAGGAAGGCTGGGAAAATACAAGTCAATTTGCAAAATTTGATGTACCACAAGGTATACATGGTATTCCGCAAGATATTTTGCTTGAACTGGAAGCCATAGGAAAAATGTTGCAACATATGCCGCCACAGTCGCCTACAAATGCAAACGGAGTATGGCAGAGCAACGGCGTACAGATATCACAAAGAGGGCGTAGCTATGAAAATCCTCATGGGGTGTCCGATGCAGGAGAAAATACACCAGCGGCAACTGAAGCGCCAAGTGAGGCTGTTTTTTCTAGCACGAATGAACTTCTTCATAGCGGATTGCAGCAAATCACATCTGCTTTCGCCGCAATTCAGCAGGACACAGCTACTTCCCAAGCGGCAGAATCTGCGTTTTTACACATGCTTAGAAATTCTCCAATCTTGACAGCACATTTTGCAAGATTAAACATTCCCGAAGGCACAGACCCTGTCGGGTTATCTGCCGAGGAAATTCAACAATTGCATGACAAAGCCCGTAGTCAACTTGAGCAGTTTGGTGAGAATTTTTTGATAAAGTTCAACCAGTATGGGCTAACAGATGGCTTTAATGTTGCATGGGCGAGGCTATCAAATTCGCACTTTTAGCGGCAAAAACCCTTGCCAAATAAGGGCAAAATATGTTACATTCATCAAGAGAGAATCACAGGATTATGTCCTGTGATTTTTTAATTCTGCAAAGGGGAATACAAACTATGCTAAATCTAACAGAAGCTACTGCTATCATGAAAAAGTATAACAAAGAACCCTTCCACAACCAGCACGCCGAAACCGTGTCGGGCGTCATGGGCTATTTTGCGCGTAAGCATGACCCCGCCCGTGAAGAATACTGGCGCGTAGTAGGGATGCTTCACGATACCGACTTCGAACAGTTCCCCGAAGCGCATTGCGTGAAAGGCATTGAAATTCTAAAAAGCGAAAATGTGCCTGACGATATCATAAAATCGGCATTAAGCCATGGCTGGGGCATGACGGAAAGCCCTTATGAACCCGAACTTTTTATGGAAAAGGTACTGTTTACAGTGGACGAGCTGACTGGTCTTATTGGTGCGGCGGCTTTAATGCGCCCCAGCAAAAGCACAATGGATATGGAATTGTCCAGCGTAAAAAAGAAATTTAAAGATAAAAAATTCGCGGCGGGTTGTTCGCGTGACACGATAAAAAAAGGCGCGGAAATGATGGGCGTCGCACTTGACGAAGTGATAAATGAAACCATTCTTGCAATGAGGGAGGTTGAATCCAGTGCAAACTAATGCGTTTGATATATTAAATGAAAGGGGCTTTATCGCCCAATGCACCCATGAGGATGAAATGCGTGAATTGTTTGAAAAAGAGCGCGTGACATTCTACATTGGATTTGACCCTACCGCCGATAGTTTAACGGCGGGGCATTTTTTGACGCTGATGGCATTGGCGCATTTGCAGCGGGCTGGGCATCGCCCTATTACCCTGATGGGTACAGGCACAGGCATGATTGGCGACCCCAGCGACCGTTCAGACATGCGCAAGGTAATGACCAAAGACGTGGTGGCACATCATATTGCGTGTTTCAAAAAGCAATTTTAAAATTTTATTGATTATGACAATGATAAGGCCATCATGGACGAAAACGACTGGCTGCTTGATTTGAAATTAGTTGAGTTTATGCGTGACTATGGTGTACATTTTTCTGTCAACAGAATGCTGGCGGCAGAGTGCTATAAATCGCGGCTGGCTGACGGGCTGACGGCGTTTGAATTTACTTATATGCTTTTGCAGGCCTATGACTTTTTGCATTTGAACCGCAAATATGACTGCAAAGTGCAAATGGGCGGCAACGACCAATGGTCTAATATTATTACGGGGGTGGAACTGGCGCGCCGTGTGGACGGCAAGCAGGTTTATGGTTTTACACTGAATTTGCTGACCACAGGTGATGGCACAAAAATGGGCAAAACCGCAGGAAACGCCGTGTGGCTTGATGCCGAAAAAACTTCTCCATACGATTTTTATCAATATTGGCGCAATACAGAAGACGTCACGATTATTCGCAATTTGAAATTGCTGACATTCCTCCCGATGGAAGAAATTAATGCAATGGCAAAATGGGAAGGTGCAGAATTAAACAAGGCAAAAGAAATCCTTGCATATGAAATAACTAAAATCGTACATGGCGAGGTCGAAGCTGAAAAAGCACAAACTGCCGCAAAGGCATTGTTTGCCAAGGGCGGCGAAATCGACTTAGAATCTGTACCCTGTACCGATATCCCCGCTGGGCTAACGATTATTGACATATTAGAACGGATGAAACTCAGCCCCTCCCGTGGCGAAAGCCGCCGCTTAATTGCCCAAGGCGGCGTGAAGGTGAACGGCGAAAAAGTGGACAGCCACGAATATGTAGTGGGTGAAGATGATTTCAAAGATGGATATGTTTTAATTCTAAAAGGCAAGAAAGCATATCATCGTGGGCGGTTAGTATGATTATAAATAATACAGATATTGCGACAACAGCAGTTGCCCCTGCTGGTTTCCCAAAAAACGATTGGCCAGAAGTCGCCTTCGTCGGAAAATCTAATGTAGGCAAATCATCGCTAATCAACGCGATGCTGGGGCGAAAACGCCTTGCCCGCACCAGCCGTCAGCCAGGAAAAACCCGCGCAATCAATTTTTTTACCGTAGAAGACAAGCTATACTTTGTAGACCTTCCAGGGTATGGCTATGCGCGTGTATCAAAATCGGAGTCGGCTAAATGGGGCGATATGGTGGAGGGGTATTTAAAAGACCGCCCCCAGCTCAAGCGTATTTTTCTGCTGGTAGATATCAGGCACGAACCAGGCGAAAATGACAAAATGCTTTATGAATGGTTTTTGCATTACAACTTGCCGTTTACAGTGGTGGCTACCAAAAGTGACAAGCTGAAACGCAGCCAGATTCAAAAACATACCGCGCTGATTCGGCGTGTGCTCAAAAGTGAAACCCCGCCCATTCCGTTTTCCAGCGAAACCCGCGACGGGCGTGATGACTTGTGGAAAATAATATTGGATAGCTGCGCATTAGAGACGTTATAACGAAAGGGATTTGCAAATGCTAGATAAACTAAACGAACTACAAGAAAAAATAAAAGTCTCACTAGAAACAGCCAAAGATAAAGCGGACATTGAAGACCTGCGCGTAAAAATCCTGGGGAAAAAAGGCGAAATGACGCAAATTTTAAAAAACCTGGGTACCCTGCCAGCCGATGCCCGCAAAGAAATGGGCAAAAAGGCCAATGAAGTCCGCGACTGGGTGACAACACAAATTGAAGAAACCAGAATCAAAATTGAAACGGCAAGCCAGGCAAAGCAATTGATAGATGAAACAATGGACATTACCCTGCCGGGCAAGCGCAAAAACATAGGCAGTTTGCACCCTGTTACTACATTCATGTGGCGGCTGGAAGATTTATTTACAAGCCTTGGGTTTGATATTGTCGAAGGCGATTTAATAGAAACGGTGTATCACAACTTTGACGCACTAAACACGCCTAAAAATCATCCATCACGCGATGAATCCGATACTTTCTATATTGAAGGCACCAACGACGAATTTATTCTGCGCTGCCACACTTCACCGATGCAAATACGCACGATGCAGCGGCAAAAACCGCCCATCCGCGTCATTGTACCAGGCATGGTATCCCGTCGCGACGAAATTGACGCAACCCACACGCCAGTATTCCACCAAATGGAAGGGTTGGTCATAGACAAAGATATCACCTTTGCCGATTTACGTGGAATGCTTGATATTATCGTACGCTATGTATTTGGTGCGGAAGCAAAAGTGCGCTTGCGCCCCACGCATTTTCCATTTACAGAACCCAGCGCGGAAGTAGATATCTCGTGTTATTCATGCGTGACAGCGAAACCGGGCAAGATATCCCCGCCAAATGACAATTGCAGCGTATGCAAGGGCAGTGGGTGGATAGAACTGTGGGGATGCGGCATGGTTCACCCCGAAGTGTTGCGCAAATGCGGCATAGACCCGGAAGAATACAGCGGGTACGCGTTTGGTCTTGGCATCACCCGCATGACATCAGCCATACACGGCATACCCACGCTAAAGCCGTATTTTGAAAATGATGTGCAGTTTTTGAGTCAGTTTTAATAAGGAAGGATATTTTTTATGGATATTCCAATTTCTTGGCTGAAAGAAGCCGCAAATATAAATGATGAAACAGCAACACTACTGGAAAAAATGACCGATGCAGGCAATACGGTTGACGGGCTTGCCAAACTGGGTGAAGACATCACCAATGTAATCGTTGGCAAAATAGTATCGCTGGAGCGTCACCCCGATGCGGATAAACTGTGGGTGACACAAACGGACGTGGGCAAAGAAACCTTGCAAATCGTCACAGGTGCAGACAATCTTAAAGTCGGTGATTATATCCCTGTGGCAATCCATGGCTCGACTCTAGCCAATGGGATAAAAATAAAGAAATCAAAAATGCGCGGCGTAGAATCTAATGGAATGCTATGCTCTATCAGCGAGCTTGGCTATACCACCGCCGACTTCCCTGAAGCGGTGGAAGAGGGCATTTATGTTTTTGACAAAGATGTGCTAGCCGAGTGTATTAAAACAGGACCGCATAAAACAAGCTTGTCGCTTGACGAATTGCTGACACTTGGCGCAGATGCACGCATAGCCATGGAGTTATGTGAAGATGTGGCAGACTTTGATATTTTATCCAACCGACCAGACACAAACTCTATCATGGGTATGGCGCGTGAAGCGGCGGCAGTCTACAATCAGCCGTTTCATTTGCCCGAAATCACGTTAAAAGAATCTGCCCAAGGGCAAGTCAGTGACTATGTAACCGTCGAAATAAAAGACCCGGAACGCTGTCCGCGCTATATTGCCCGTGTTGTAGAAAACGTAAGAATCGGCCCATCTCCGCAATGGATGCGCCGCCGTCTTTCTACCGCGGGTCTTCGCCCAATCAACAACATTGTAGACATCACAAACTATGTGATGCTGGAATATGGTCAGCCTCTTCATGCATTTGACATTAGCGCGGTTGCCAAAAAAGACGGCAAACATCACATTGTAGTGCGTACGGCAAACGACGGCGAAACATTCACTACATTAGATGGTACTGAACGTAAGCTACTCCATACGCATCTGCTCATTGCCGACCATGAAAAGCCAATAGGCATCGCGGGCATCATGGGCGGCGAAAATTCAATGATTCGCGACACGACGACCACCATTTTATTTGAATCTGCCAATTTTGATTCAGCAAACATCCGCCAAACGTCACGCAATCTTGGAATGCGCACCGACGCTTCTGCGCGTTATGAAAAAGGACAGGATCCAAACCAAGCATTAACCAGCGTCAACCGCGCCATGCAGCTTGTCGAGGAACTTTGTTGCGGCGATGTCGTCCCTGGCATGGTAGACGTATACCCAACCCCACGAGAACCCCAAAAAGTACGATTTGCTCCTTTGATAATAAACCACATATTGGGAATAGATGAGAAACTCCTTAGCAGAGAAGATATTTGCAACTATTTACACCGCGTGGGAATAAAAACCCGCGAAATAACATGTGCAGAATTATTGGGAGAGGGAAGGGGCGGCGATAATATTCTCGTGGGCTATGAATCATTGATTCCCACTTTCCGCGCAGATATTTCAGGTGAAGCCGATTTAGCCGAAGAAGTCGTGCGTTTTTACGGGTTAAACAACATCCCCGCAAAATACGAGCAGATACTAAGCGGTCAACTATCCTTCGCCCACGACGGCACAAACCATGCATACCAAGCAGGCAAAACCCCGCGCCGCCGCCGCGAAGATAGATTGAAGCACACCATGGCGGCATTGGGATACAATGAAGCGTTGACATATCCTTTTGAAAGCCCCAAAGTGCTGGACAAATTAATGATTCCGCAGGATGATGCATTCTATACGCAAGCGGCAATTCATTTGAAAAACCCACTTGGGGAAGATTTTAGCGTGATGCGCATCACACCGCTTGACGGTTTGCTGGAAAGTTTAAGCCGTAATCAAAACAAGGGCAACGCATCTGCCGCGCTGTTTGAAATCGCCAACACATATGGCATGATTCAAGGTGTGCCAAAGGAATTTCCGCATTTGACGTTTGCCGCATATGGTACAGATTTTCTGTCTGTCAAAGGCGATGTCGAAACCTTGATTTCCACAATCACAAACAAGCCTGCTATTTTTGCAACAGATACACATGGGCCATGGTCTTTCATGCACCCGGGGCGTTCGGCGCATATTACCATGAAAACTTCGCCAAACCCTAAGGACGAACACCGCGAATATCTGGGATGCATCGGCGAATTGCACCCGCAAGTCGCAAAAAATTATAACCTAAACACCCGCGTAGTCATTGCCATGTTACATTTGACATCGTTGCATCAAATAGCGGAATCGCAAACATTCAAATATGTGGCACCGTCGATGTATCCGCCACTTGACCGCGATATTGCGCTCAAAGTGCGTGACAACGTTAGTGCCGCTGAATTAGAATCGGCCATTCGCGAACGTGGCGGGCAGTTGCTTGCCGATGTGACCTTGTTTGATGTATACAAAGGCAAGCAAGTCGGTGAAGGATATAAATCAATGGCATATTCGTTACGTTTCCGTGCCGCTGACCGTACTTTAACGGTAGAAGACGTACAAAAACCCATCCAGTCCATTTTAGAAAACCTGGAAAAAAAATGTGAAGCCGAGGTTCGCGCATAATGAACTATTTATACATGCTGCCGGCGGCATTCTTCGCGCCAATCATACATGAATGGGTTAAGGCGCGTGTTTCCTATGCCCTTGGTGACAGCACTCCAGCCGACAAAGGCTTCATGACCTTAAACCCAATGAAGTTTTTCGAGCCGATTGGGTTTATTTTCATGATGATTTACCAAATAGGCTGGGCACAGCCTGTGCCAACATCTGCATATGGTTATCGCGATAAGCGCAAGGGTATTATACTGACCTATACCTTGCCGATTATCGTCAATTTGTTGCTGGGCATTTTGGCATTGTCGCTGATGCGGATTATCCCCAATGCGTCCATTGCGTTTAGGCATAGTGTGGGTTTCTTTATCTTTATGGAGGGCAGTACGGCCGCGTTATTGACGGCACCCATTGGGATGCATTTAGGCTGGTTGCTTTTCCATTTTGCACGGATTAATATCTCGCTGGCCATTGTCAATACGATTATCCCTGTGTATCCCTTTGCCGCCAACCGACTATTGCAATTGTTTGTAAGCCCGGACGTTGCTGCGCGTATGAATCATTATGAAAAACCGATGCAAATCATTATGATGCTTCTGCTTATTCTGCAAATTTTGCCGCCGTTTGTGTTTGCGATACAAATGACCATTATTAACTTGGTGGCATGATGGAATTCAAATTAACAGCATACGAAGGCCCACTGGATTTATTGCTGAAACTGATTCAAAAAAATGAAATCGACATTCACGATATACCCATCAGCGCATTGACTGCACAATATCTTGAAGAAGTCGCAAACTTGCCCCAAGACATGGAGCAACTCAGCGAATTCTTGGTCATGGCGGCCACTTTGCTTGAAATAAAATCAAGAATGCTTTTGCCGCGCCCCAAAATAGAAAACGCAGAAGAACCGGAAGACCCACGGGAAGCTTTAGTTCAGCAGCTATTGGCATACAGTCAAGCCCAAGCACTGGCGAAAGAACTCAGCATTTTAACCCCGATAGGCGAAAAATTTACAGGGGTGGGCGACCGCCCCTTTTTAGAAGCATTTAAAGCTGAAATGCAATCGGTACCGGAGTTTGGCACCATCGACCTATTTAAACTCAGCAAAATCTTTACAGAATTAGTCAAACGCAAAGAACGCCGTACCGATAAAATCCGTGCGGGATACGGCGAGATGCCCCGCGACAAATTTAGCGTTACAGACAAAGTATCATTTATTAGCCATGCGTTAAAAAATGGGCAGCGGCTGAATCTATTCACACTTTTTGATGATTGCCGAAGCAAAAACGAAATGGTGGTGACATTCCTGGCGGTGCTTGAAATGGTGCGCCGTGGGCTCATTCACGCCGCACAGTCCCAGACATTTGGTGATGTGGAGGTGTTTCTATGCCAGGCCTAACCAGCGAGCGCGAAAAAAAACTAGAAGCCATGTTATTTGCCAGCCCAGAAAGTGTATCGCTGGATAAACTAGCCGAGGTGTTAGGCTGCGACATTCCGTTAACACGCAACCTGCTGGACCACATGGCAGAAACCTACAAAAATCAAAATGCCGGCATACTATTGCAGGAAACAAACAACAGCTACCGCCTATATACAAACCCCGCATACGCCCCCGAAGTTAAAAATTTATTAAGAAAAAAGAACCGCAACAACTTAAACCCAGCCCAAATGGAAACCCTGGCAGTCATCGCCTTCAAACAGCCTGTGACCCGCGGCGTCATAGAAAAAATCCGCGGCGTAAATTCCGACCGCGCGGTAAACAAGCTGGTAGAATACGGGATGGTAACAGAAAAAGGCCGCCTGGATGCACCAGGCCGCCCTCTACTGTTTGGCACGTCGGAAGAATTTTTGTTGTTTTATGGCTTGAAAAATGTAGAAGAACTGCTGGAAATGGTGCAGTTAGAAGTGCCGCAAGATGTGGAAACATTACAAATGTCAATAGAAAACGAAGATGAAACCTAGCACCCTTTGTCCCGCGCCCGCATAGTATGTACAAGACTCCGTAAACAGAAAAGGAGGGACACACTATGTTTGAAGGATGCTATCTATACGGAATGCCTTTTGAGCGCAAAGAAGAGGAAGTAGAAGAAGCGCGCGCCTTTGACCCATACAGATATCCGCTCTATTGGCGTATGCACCGTCACACCAGATACCGTCGCTGGCCTTATCGTAATTGGGGTTGGTAGAAATAAATGCTTCAATTATGCAGATTTCAAAAAGCCACAAAAAATGCCGCCCATAGTACTATGCGCGGCATTTTAAAATGATATTGCAAAGGTACAAAAAATCGCAAATAAATTTGAATTATGTTGGATGATGTGATATATTAAAGCCAGAGGTCGAAACGAAAGGCAAAATTCCATCCAAGCTTTGATTAACAAAAAAATGAACCGCGGAATCGGAGAAGTGCCGCGAAACACTTCGCCGACGCCCATAGAGATGTAGCGCATCGCCTATGGACACAGGATTTTCACCTGCCACCGCAGCAGACAAAGTATACATCATTTTTACTTTCCATTCAAGACACGCGGTTGCCTCCGTGACAGTTTGTGTATCTTGTTTGAGTACAGGTAGATTGGCTATGCTTGCGTTTGCATTAAGGAAACAGTGTTGTACATTCTGTATTCACGCTAATATGTAAGCATTTTGATACATAGAAAGCGCATAGGTCGATGATGTGTTGTTTGCAGTCAGCAAGCAACCATCGCTCTATGCGCTTTTGTCTTTCCTTGACCTTTTAAATTCGCGCAAAGCGTGAAAATCCCATAAGAAAGGAGCCCACACACCATGGAAAAACCACTCGAAATCAGACTCATAGACGAGTTAGGTCGCGTAGTCATCCCCAGAGAAATTAGAGAAACACTAGGCT
>Ga0123352_10000439_pt1 | contig 50394 bp, 50 predicted proteins | sample TergutLab28metaG_FD_89700 | JGI IMG/M metagenome (GOLD analysis project Ga0123352, IMG submission 89700) | Labiotermes labralis P1 segment gut microbial communities from Petit-Saut dam, French Guiana - Lab288 P1 | ecosystem: Host-associated > Arthropoda: Insects > Digestive system > Gut ... | reverse complement strand
CTTCATCGGTATAACTGCCCAGGTCGATGATCTCCATCCGATCCAGCAGGGGCCGGGGGATGGTGTCACGGGTGTTGGCAGTGGTGACGAACAGCACCTGTGAGAGATCAAAGGGCAGTTCCAGGTAGTGATCCCGGAAGGTGTTATTTTGCTCGCTGTCTAAGGCCTCTAAGAGGGCCGCTGCCGGGTCGCCCCGGTGATCCCGGCCCAGCTTGTCGATCTCGTCCAGTAAAAGCAACGGATTTCTGCTCCCGGCCTTTTGCACGGCGGCCATGATCCGTCCTGGCATAGAGCCGACGTATGTCTTCCTGTGCCCCCGAATCTCCGCCTCGTCGTGGACGCCACCCAGGGATAGCCGGGCAAACCGGCGCCCCAATGCCCGGGCGATACTCTCGGCGACACTGGTCTTGCCCACCCCCGGCGGGCCGACAAAACAGAGTATCCCGCCTTTCACCTCAGGCGCCAGCTTCCGGACGGCCAGAAACTCAATAATCCGCGCTTTGATCTTATCCATGCCGTAGTGATCTGCTTCTAAGACCCTGCGTGCGGCATCAATATCCACCCGCTCTTTCGTGAGGGTATTCCAGGGCAAATCCAGGACAGTGTCCAGATAGTTTCGAATCACAGAGGCCTCGGATGAACTGTAAGGCTGCTTGGCCAAGCGATTGATCTCTTTGAGCAATTTCTCCTCGTGTTCCTCGGGGAGGTCTAGAAGCAATACGCGGGTTCTGTAGTCATCTAACTCGTCGTCGCTCTCGTCTCCTTCGCCCAACTCCGCCCGGATGACTTTTGCCTGTTCCCGGAGATAATAGTCCCGTTGGCTCTGGTTCATCCGCTGGCTGGTCTTTTCTTGGAGATCGTTTTTGATCTCTAAAATCTCCACCTCGCGACTTAAGATTCCAACCATCCGCTTGAGGCGGGCGACGGGGCGGATTTCCTCTAATATCTCCTGCTTCTCCTCGTGGCGGATGAAAATATTCTGGGCAATGTAGTCCGCCACATAGCCCGGATCATCACTGGCCATGGCGGTGAGCATGGTCTCGCTCTGATTGCCGATGAGGGCCGTATAGAAGTCAAACAGCTCCTGACATTGGCGGAGTAGGGCCTCGGTACGGCTGGTATAACGCGCCATGGGCGCATCCATCGCCGGATGCACCTGGGCGATAAAATACGGACTCTGGGATATCGTGCCGGAGAGGGTCGCTCTGGTGAGCCCCTCTACCATGATCCGCATCCCGTTGCCCGGTACCCGGAGGATCTGCCTGATGATACAAATCGTACCCACGGTGTATAGGCCCTCCTCTGTGGGGGCCTCGTCGAAAATATCTCGCTGGGTCAGAAGAAAAATCTTCTGATCACCGTTCAACGCGGCGTTGATTGCCGCAACGGACATGCTCCGCTCCACGTCGAAGTGGAGGAGCATCTTGGGAAAGGCCGTCATCCCCCGCAGGGCGACCATGGGGAGGGCAATTCCCTCAAATACTGGTTGGTTCATACTCGTTTTTTACCTCGCTGATCTGGGACAAGCGGGCGCACACTGTGCGCCCCCTACGAATTTATGATACGTTTTCTTCCGGGCCGGGGACGTTGATCTCTACTTTTTTCCGGGTGATTTCCGGCGGTGTTTTCTCTGTCACGTTGGCCTCGGTGATGGTGATGGTGTCAATATTGCTCTCTGACGGTGCGGCATACATGACATCCAACATGACCCCCTCCAGCACACTGCGCAACCCCCGCGCACCGATCTCCATGGCGATGGCCTGATCGGCGACGGCCTCGATGGCCGCCTGCTCAAAGTTGAGGGCCACACGGTCATAGCCGAGCAAGGCCTTGTACTGCTTGATCAGCGCATTTTTCGGCTCCGTAAGAATCTGTACCAACTCTGCCTTGCCGAGGGATTGGAGGGGTGTAATCACAGGCATTCGACCTATGAGTTCCGGGATAATTCCGAATTTGAGCAGGTCGTGGGACTGGACATGCTGTAAAATCTCGCCCACGTCCTTGTCCTTCTTGCCCCGAATTTCCGCGCCAAAGCCCATGCTCCTTTTATTCATGCGGCTCTCGATGATCTTCTCCAGCCCATCGAAGGCGCCGCCACAGATGAACAAGATATTGGAAGTGTCGATGTGGATAAACTCCTGGTGGGGGTGCTTGCGTCCGCCCTGGGGCGGCACATTGGCCACAGTCCCCTCCAGGATTTTCAAGAGCGCCTGCTGGACACCCTCGCCGGACACGTCTCGTGTGATGGAGGTATTCTCGCTCCGTCTGGCGATTTTGTCCAACTCGTCAATGTAGATGATCCCCCGCTGGGCCAGTTCCACGTCGAAATCGGCGGCCTGGAGGAGGCGGACCAGGATATTCTCCACGTCGTCGCCCACGTATCCCGCCTCAGTCAGGGTGGTGGCGTCGGCGATGGCGAAGGGTACCTCCAATACCCGGGCCAAAGTCTGGGCAAAGAGGGTCTTGCCGCTCCCTGTGGGCCCGATGAGCAGGATATTGCTTTTTTGCAGTTCCACGTCGCCACCGTCAAATAAAATCCGTTTATAGTGGTTGTACACGGCCACAGACAGGGCCACCTTGGCCCTGTCTTGTCCAACAATATACTCGTCCAAGACGGCACGAATCTCCATGGGCTTTGGCAGTTTCCCCGAAAACGTCACCTCCGACGGCCCGTGAGAAATGAACTGTTCCCCGTGGGGGAGCCCGTCCTCTAAGAAGTTCAGGCAGAGATCCACGCACTCATTGCAAATATACACGCCCTGATCCCCTGAAATCAGGCGATCTACTTGACTTTCCTGCCTGCCGCAGAAGGAGCACCGCAGCATCTTTGTATCGTTATTTCTAGGCATAGGCTTGGTTGATTCCTTTCTTAAGAGCTACCGCTGATGGATCACTTTGTCAATGATCCCGTAGTCCACGGCCTCTTGGGCGCTCATGAAGAAGTCCCGCTCACAGTCCCGCTCGATGACCTCTAGGGGCTTCCCGGTATTTTCGGCCAAAATCTTGTTTAAGTTCTTCTTCATTTTGAGAATCCGTTCGGCCTGGATCTGGATGTCCGTGGCCTGCCCCCGGCTCCCGCCGGAGGGCTGATGGATCATAATCTCGGCGTTGGGGAGGGCCAAGCGCTTGCCCTTCGTCCCCGCAGAGAGCAAGAAAGCCCCCATACTCGCCGCCATACCGATACAGATGGTGGACACGTCCGCCTTGATATATTGCATGGTGTCATAGATGGCCATCCCTGAGGTGATGGATCCGCCGGGACTGTTGAGGTAGAACTGAATGTCCTTATCCGGATCCTGCGCCTCCAGATAGAGCAACTGGGCTACCACTAAGCTGGCGGTCACATCGTTGACTTCCTCGGATAGAAAAACAATCCGGTCATTTAACAGTCTGGAGTAGATATCATAAGAGCGCTCGCCCCTGCTGGTCTGTTCCACCACATATGGTACTAAACTCATGTGCATCGTTTCCTCCTTAATCATTGGCGCAAAAAGCGACAAAAATCGGGTTTATTGATCTTTACAATTCTAGGCGAGTGCAGCCACTCGCCTAGTTACAAATCGTAGCCAAGGGGACAGTATATTATTCTGCCGCCTCTGTTTTCTTTGCTTTGGTGGTCTTTTTCGCCGGTTCTTTTTTCTCTGCGGCCTTCTTGGCCGGCGCTTTCTTCTCTGCGGCTTTTGGGGCGGGTTCTTTCTTTGCCGGTGTCTTTTTTGCAGGCGCTTTCTCGGCGGGTTCTTCTTTCTCTGCGGCCTTTTTGACCGGCGTTTTCGCCCCTTCGACAGCGCTGTCACAGATCAGATCGGCGGCCTTTTGGCGTTTCAAGTCCTCTGTGAGCAGATCGGCGTCGGCGCGCTTTTTGACAATGTCGATCTCCACGCCGTACTGTTCCGCTAATCTGGCGTATTCCGCTTCCAATTCTTCATCTGATACGGCAATTGCCTCGGCGTCGATGACGGCGTCTAAGAGGAGTCTTGTCAGGACCCGGGCCTCAGCCGTTCCACGACTGCTCTCCCGGAAGCCCTCTACGTTCATACCCATCATGCCCAGATACTGTTCCGGATCCATGCCCTGGGAGGAGATGTTGTAGTAGAACTCCTGCATCATGTTGTCTAACGTCTGATCCACCATGGCGTCGGGAACTTCTACGGACATGTTCTCCACTGCCTGCTTCATGATATCGTCTTTGTACTGTGCGTCGGCACGGTCTGCCCGCTCTTTTGTCAGGCGGGTCTTGATGTTCTTTTTATATGCTTCCAACGTGTCAAACTCGGACACGTCTTTGGCAAACTCGTCATCCAGCTCCGGTAGGATCTGCTCTTTGACCTCTTGGCACTTGACTTTAAAGATCACGTCTTTACCCGCCAAATCGGCGGCATAGTCCTCCGGGAAGGTGATGGCGATCTCTTTCTCGCCGCCGGTCTTCATGCCCACGACCTGCTCTTCAAAGCCGGGTACAAAGGAGTTGGAACCCAAGATCAACTCGTGGCCCTCGCCTTTGCCGCCCTCAAAGGGTATGCCTTCTAAAAAGCCCTCAAAGTCGATAACCGCCGTATCGCCGTCCTTTGCGGCCCGCTCCACAGATGCGATCCGGGCGTTGCGCTTCTGGAGCATTTCCAGCTCTTGATCAATATCTTTCTTCTTCACCGTCTCCACGGGTTTTTCCGCAGAGAGACCCTTGTATTCGCCCAAAGTCACCTGGGGATAGACCGCCGTGATAAAGGTCAGCGTGAGGACTTTGTCATCAGACACATCCACATTGTCAACACTGGGCTGACCCACTGTCCGGAGGTTTTGATCCTTTACCGCATCGGCAAAGACGTCAGGTGCCAGCTCATTGATGGCATCCTCGTAGAAGACGGAAGCGCCGTACATCCGCTCCACCATTTTTCTGGGCGCCTTGCCCGGGCGAAAGCCGGGGATCATGATACTGCCCCTGTTCTTCCGATAGACCTTCTCCAAGGCCTGATCGAAGGTGCCCGCATCCACCTCGACAATCACCTCGACGGTATTTTTCTCTTTCTCGTTCACGCCGTTTACCTTCATGTACGCCTGCCTCCTAAAAATGATCCCCGTATGGGGCCGTCTGTATTTGTTATCTCGGCGGAGTTGCTCGTCCCCCGGTCATTACACACATATTATATTGTATCAGATCACACCAAAAATTGCAAATACTATTGCACAAAAAAGCAGGAAAATATTTTTTATTTGTTCGTGACTTTGTTGCTTTAGGCATGTTATAATCACCAGGTCGCTCCCAATATTTTGTCGATGCCTTGTCAGTCGGCACGGAGAAAAGATGTCAGCGGTGACATACCTGTCGAGAGCGTAAAGGCAGAACACTACGTACAAAATAAAGGAATGATTGCGATGAAAAAAATAGAACACTTGATAGGGAGCGACTTCAACGGCGTTGTTTCTGTTAGCAAAAATGGAGAATCCCTTTTCAAAAAGGCGTATGGCTACGCTGATTTGCCCAACAGAAGACCAATCAATACAGACACGATATTTGAGGTGGCTTCTGGCAGCAAGGCTTTCGTTGCCACTGGCATAATGAAGCTAATAGAAACTGGAAAACTTTCACTTGAAAGCACGATTGGTGAATGGTTGGATTTTGGCCTAAAGCAAATTTCGCCCCAAATTACCGTCCGCCAACTTCTCAACCATACATCAGGCATACCAGATTATTTTGATGAATCTGTGATGGATGATATGTCGGAATTGTGGGCAGAGTTCCCAAGCTACCTTATGCGTAAGCCGTCGGACATGATACCCACATTTATTGACAGGCCTATGATGTACAATCCCGGCGAGAAATTTCAATATAACAACACAGGATATACTGTACTCGCCATGATAATTGAAAAAGCTACTGGCATGGATTTTGACAAATATCTTGCCAAGTTGATTTTCGAGCCATACGGCATGAAACGTACAGGATATTATGAACTTGACCGCTTGCCTGCAAATTGTGCAACCGCCTACATCTATGACAAAGAGCGTGGCGAGTATTTCACAAATATCTACAGCACCAATGCAAAAAGTGATGGAGCAGGTGGGATGTATACAACAGTAGATGATGTGGAGCGATATTGGAAACACTTCTTAGCCGGAGACATTGTCAGCGAGGAAACCGTAAAAACCATGACCGCCCTACAGGCGTCTGATGAAGATGGCGCGAGATATGGGTTTGGGCTTTGGCTGAAAGGCAATACCCCATTTTTCCAAGGCATGGATCCGGGCATCAGTTTTATATCCCGCCGGCAGGACAATGGCATTTTAACAATCCTTATGAGTAATTTTTGCGATAATGTTTGGAAGCTAAACAGCAATATAGAAGATGTGCTTTGCGAATTATAGGCATATGAAGGTATGTTACAGGCGAGAGCAGAACAATTGCCTTGCCTGTTTTCACAAGATTTTATACGGGGAAAACTGGACGGCGTCGGCGGAGACCATCTTATACACGATCCCCTCCACCAGGCCCTCCACGGCGTGTTTGAACCCGGAGCCGTGAATATGGCCGTAAAAGCACCGCTTCACCCCATAGGCCGCCATCACGTCTATGATCTCCCGGCAGACGTAGTCTCTGTACCGGGGCGGATAGTGGAGGAAGCAGAGTTTCTCCCGATCTCCCGCCGCCTTGAGAGACGCCTCCAGGCGCATGATTTCCCGGTTTAGGATTTTCTTATCGTGTTCCCCGTGTGTCTCCTCCTCGTAGAACCAGCCACGGGTACCGCAGATAGCGACACCTTCGTAGAAGTGGCAGTTGTTGTGGAGGAGCGCAATACTGGTCAGGCCGTAGGCCTCGAAAAACCGGCCCGCTTTGGTCGCAGTCGTCCACCAGTAGTCGTGGTTGCCCTTGAGGATGATCTTTTTCCCCGGCAGATGATCAATATATTGAAAATCCGCCAGACAGTCCTCCAGATGCATCCCCCAGGTGATATCTCCGCAGAGGACGGTCACGTCATCTGACTTCAGATGGGAAAATCCAATTTTTATTTTTTCCATATATTGCTCCCACCGCCCGCCAAACACATCCATAGGTTTGTCCGCAGAGAGAGAGAGATGGAGATCGCCAATGGCATAAAGAGACATGTTATCCTCCGGTATATTCGGATTCGCTCCGAGACAAAATAGGCACGGGAGTATATATCCCGCAGATGATAGAAAAGGAGCGCAAATGATGAGCACCCAGGCCCCAAAATTACCCGGCATCAGTTGTGAAGTGACTACCTGTGTCTACAACAGCGCAGACCTCACCTGTCACGCCGATCATATCACGGTGGAAAACCAAGCCCGTGAGAGCGTGTTTGAAACTGATACGTTCTGCGGCACCTTTGTTGCAAAATAGCACAACAAGACACGTAGGGGCGGCCATTGGCCGCCCTTATTGCGGATTATCCGTGCGGCTTAAGAAACGATATAATCCTGCTTTGCCTTCACATGCGTCAAATACATCTGCACTTGCTGCCTAGTCACTGACTTCGCATATTGCTCCATGTATGCCCAATCGGGCTTTCCGTTGTCATCAATAGGCAGTAAAATTTTACTTCTCCGCAAGCGTGTTAAGGTTGCGCCAGAACTCCCCCAGTTGAAAATCGTAAGCAGATTTTTCAACAATGGCAAAAGAAATTTTGCGGTATATCTATTCAAGTTGTCATTGCGCAGGATTTGGATATTTTGCCCTGTATAAAAGGCAATAGGTTGATAAAACGCCGTCTGTGTATCAAGGCCGATTGTTATGCAATTCCCTTCATCGAGTGCATAGTTCTTTTGACTGCACACAAAACTATCTATACCATTATTTCTATCTGTACGAGTTAAATACGGATACATGCCATCGCCTTGTGCAAGCTTTATTTTATCAATGCTACTAGACGTCGATTGTATTGAAAAACCACTGGACAGTGCAAATTCGCCCCACATTTTCTCTGCAAGAGGCGTGACATTTTTGGAATTACACTCATGCAAAATCTGTTCAGCATGTTCAACATATCGCTGCACAAACCTCTGTTCACGCTCACGGATGTAATCCGCCATAAACTTCCAATCTGGGTTGCCGCCAGCGGTTACAGGTAGCAACATGATTTCTTTATTAATACGAGTATCATTTATAATTCTGCCATAATCATATTTTTCTTCAAGCCGCGAAACAATAGGCGCTAAAAACAAATAAACACACCGATTAATCGCTGGATTTTTTAATGCTGTAACATTGTCGCTGGCTACAAATTCATAGTTGTGGTATAAAGACTTCCCAACATTTCCGATATTAACAACTGTCAGGCAATGATTAAATATGCGAACCCCTGTCGTATTTGAGATAAAGCCATCGACGCCGTTATTCGTCGTGCTCGCTGAAACATATGGCATAGTTCCATTTATATGGTCAGCAGTCTTTAAGCGCTTCCCACGTTGAATTTGACTAAAGATTTCGTTAAAATAAAACGGTAACCACTCCCTATCTCTCAACGCAAGCATCTCTACTATCCTCCTCGAACAGGTACCCACGTCCACGGGTTATCATATTGAACTCAAAAGTCAGGTAGTCGGCAATGCTATCCATAAAGTCCTGTTCCGTTGGAATTTCATCGTTGTAATAGTAAAACGCATGAATCCACTCGTCTGTGTCTTCAACGACAGTCTGCACCATGAATTTACTCGGTACATCTTCAACTTTGCCACGCCAGCAGTCGAGCAGATAACTCTTGCGGTCTTTGGCCCGCTCTGTCTCAACCAACCCGATATGTTTTTTCACGACAAAACCATCATCTTCAAAATTGGCGAACTTCACCAACTTATCTTTTGGGTGCGACACGCCGCAAGTAAATATCGCAATACACGGCACCGTTCCCACGCCATAGAATGTATTCTTATTGCAACTTATTACACCTTCCAGCGTATGGCGTTTGAGCAGTTCCTTTTTGACTTCCTTTTCCTCTTTTGACTTGCCAATCATGGTGGAAACAGGCACGATAACAGCCGTCCGTCCGCCTTTTACAAGGCTATCCAGCAAGTGGCGAATGAAACAAATCTCATATAGCCCCGGATGCTCCTTGCTTCCCTGTGAATAGGGTGGATTCATCAGCCCAACCGTTGCTTCCCTGCTGATTTGGAGTTCAGACGGATTGTAGGTGAAAAAATCTCCACACTCAAGATTGCTGCGCCCATCGCCACGAAAAATCATGTTGGTAGTGGCAATGGCGAACATATCTTCTCGGTCTTCTATGCCGTGGATTTGTTTTTCTTTGACATTGTTTTTTGCGTGTTCATCCTGTGCCATTTCAAACAGGCGATACATGCCCGCCACCAAAAAGCCGCCCGTACCACAGCAGGGATCGAACAGCACATCATCGGGTTTCAAGTCTACTAAGTCACAAAACAGGTCGGTAATATGACTAGGTGTGAGAACGACACCTAAAGCTTGTCCATCGCCGCCAGAATAGGACACAAACTCGCTATAAAAACGCCCCAAAAAATCCTCGCCAGAATTACTGATAACGGCGTTAAAAATATTCTCACGAATAAACTCAGTAAAGTAACGTAGAGGTGTTTTATCGCCAAGCGTTGGCACTTTGGCATTTAACTTCGGGCGGTCTTTGATAAGCGTAAACTGATTGAGTATTCTATCACGTTTCATCTGGGGGCCGACTTGTGCGCGGGCAAAGCAACTTTCAAGAGCCTTAAACAACTTACTGCCGTCTGTGACGTGAGTGTCACCGTTAAGCATGTCAATCTGAAAATTCTTTTCTTTTTCCTCACGCAGGGCAAGCAAAATCGCCGACACAACAAGTGGCTTTTCGTCCTCACCTAAACTGCCAAATGTGCGGAGGTATTCGTGTAACGTCTTTGCGTGTTTTAATACTTCACCTAACTCGACATCCTCGGGTGGCGTTTCGCCTAAGACAATACGGCGGTAATACTCCTCAATATTATCAGCCGAAAAATTCTCAAACGTCTGCACTTCATCTAACTCAACGTGGCCGTCTACACCGACAAAAAGCGGTTGCAAAATATGGTGCTTGCTATCGCCCGCATTGCCGAACGCAAACACTTTTTTGAAACTGGTTTTTTCAATAATGCGTTTTGCATACCACAGCGCACCATTGAGGGCATACTCTTCGGTTGCCTTAACTTCGAGCGAAATATTGTCCTCGCTATCCCGTTGACAAAGCAAACTTCTATCCGGCTTGTTTTCGCCGACAAGCACATATTCGCCTACGATAGCAACAAATTCTGGATAGCCACCCTTGCCTGTTTGCCGTTTGGAAGCAGTCTTTAGGGCTTCGTTTATCTCATGGACGGTACTACCTTGTACCGAAAATTCTATTTTCGCGTCACGCAATTGTTCCTGTATGTATACGTCAAAATTAGCTTCTTTCTTTGCCATTGCCGCATCCTCCGTATCTAGTAACATCTGTCTATACGGATACATCATATAGTATTGGAAAGAAGATTGCAAGAAAAAGCGGAGGGCGTTTTCGGAAAAGTTTTATCGCTACTGCCTTTACGAAAGGAGGCTTTCATACGGAAATGTTGCTGTCACCAATCCCCTACTTCAAAAAATCCATAACCGCCTGGGGCATTGCCTCTTTATAGATCACTTGGTCGAACCGGACACGTTTGCCTTTGAGTCCTAAGAGCGGCATAGGCGGGATCGTCCCCGTCACACTGGCCAGGCGGTCGATGAGTTCCAGCCCCTCCTCTCTTCCCCACTGGCCCAAGGCGTCCAATACGCTGTCGGCGAATTTATAGGGGCTGGCGGTAGAGACCACAATAGCGGGTGTGTTGTCTCCCGTATCGTGGCGGTAGTGGTTGAGCACATCGAATGCCACGGCGGTGTGGGGATCGATGAGATAGCCGAATTTCCGATAGGTGGCGTATATGACCTTTTTCGTCTTCTCATCGTCGCAGTAATCCGCCCAAAAGATCTGGTCGATCTCCCGCTTAATCTGGGGCGTGACCGTATACCGCCCCGTCTTATTGAGCTCCGCCATATAGGCGGCTGTGATCACATCGCTCTCCCCCGACAGGGCAAACAGAAGCCGCTCCAGATTGCTGGATACCAGGATATCCATAGAGGGGGACAAGGTGTTGTGGAAGGGCCGGTTCCGGTCATAGGTCCCGGTACGGATAAAGTTCGTCAACACATTGTTCTCATTGGATGCACAGATGAGCTTGTTGATGGGCAGTCCCATTTTCTTGGCATAAAACGCCGCCAAAATATTGCCAAAATTCCCCGTGGGCACCGAGACATTGACGGGGTCTCCCAAGGCGATCCGCCCCGCCTGCACCAAGTCACAATAGGCCGATACATAGTAGACGATCTGGGGCAATAATCGTCCCCAATTGATGGAGTTGGCCGAGGAGAGGACATATCCCGCCGCCGAAGAGACATGCTTTAGCACCGGATCTCCAAAGATCTGCTTGACCCCTGTCTGGGCGTCATCAAAGTTCCCTACCACACCCGAGACACCCACATTGCCACCGGATTGACTGACCATCTGGAGTCTCTGGACATCACTGACCCCATCTTGGGGGTAAAAGACCAGTATTTTCGTCCGATCTACATCGCAAAAGCCCTCTAGGGCGGCCTTACCCGTGTCGCCGGAGGTGGCTACGAGAATACAGACCTTACGCGTCTCTCCCGTCTTTTGCAGGGAGGCGGTCAACAGATGGGGTAACATCTGGAGGGCCATGTCTTTAAAGGCCGAGGTGGGGCCGTGCCACAGCTCCAAAAACCAGGTGTCACCTGTCAATGTCTTCAGAGGCGCGATTTGGGGCGCAGAGAAGTTTTTGTCACTATAGGCCTTCGTCGCAAACTCCGTGAGTTCGGCGGCGGAAAAATCTTTCAAAAAGGCGCTCATAATATACACCGCCCGCTGCTGATAGCGCATGGCACACATAGATTGAATCTGTCCCTCGGATAAACTGGGCAGAACCTCTGGGACAAACAGGCCCCCTTCATCACTTAGGCCCTTGGCAATCGCCTCCGCCGCTGTGACCCGTACTAACTTGTCTCTCGTGCTTAAATACCGCATACGTCATCCACTACTCTCATTAGGTTGTGATAAAATATATCATATATGAGCGATTCTGGGTAGTTCTTTTGCAACATTCGCCCACCGATTTTCTCCATGTCCTGGATGCCGCGAATCCCCCGGGGCAATTGGTCACAGCCGTCCAGATCGGCGCCAAAGGCGATGGATCGCTCCCCGCCCAAGCTCAAAAAGTGCTCTATATGGGCGATTACCGTGTCCGTATCGGGGTCTTCTCCCAAAAAATCAGTATACAAATTGATCCCCGCAACCCCGCCTGCCTCAATCAGCGCACGAAATTGATCATCCGTCAGGTTCCGGCTGTGGGGGCATATGTGTTTCGCATTGGAGTGGCTGGCGATAAAGGGTTTGCGGGCCACCTCCACCACGTCCCAGAACCCCGGCTCCGATAGATGGGCCACATCTACGATGATGCCCAGCTCCTCACAGGTGCGCACAAACTGCCGCCCTAAATGGGACAACCCCCGCTCCGACTCCTGGACATTGGTCCCGCTCAACCCGTTGGGGTTGTTCCAGGTCAAGGTCAGCATCCGCACACCCAGTCCATGGGCCTCCCGGAGTTGATCCAAGCTGCATTCGATAAGCTCTGCGCCCTCGATGGATAAAAAGGCGGCGATCTTCCCGCTCCGGGCCGCCGCCCTCGCCTGGTCAGCGGTGCGGCAGTGGATCATGCGGTCTGGATGGTTTGCAAGAGCGCCTTGGAATAGCTTGTATTCGGCGTCAAAACACTGTCTGCCGTGGAATCCGAAGAGGGCGAAAAATTGGGCGTAGGGCGTATACCGCTCCGCCCGATTTAAATCTACATGTAAATTATTTCGCTCTATGGCCTGTCCCGTGTCCCGCATGGCGAACAGGGTATCGCAGTGGGCGTCAAACAGGGGCAGTTTCATTGGAATGCGTCCTCCCAGTGGACAATTTTCGGGTCTTTCGTATCCACACCCAGTGGGGCGTAGACCTCCATAATATCAAAGCGGGGCTGCAGTTCCGACTCGTTCTCTATGAGCCACAGTTGGGCCGTCTGGCGGAGTTTCCGTTGCTTTTGTCTGTTCACGGCCTCCCACGCCTCGGAGAAGTCGCCGTCTTTTCTCGTCTTGACCTCTACAAAAGCCACATAATCCTGATCTGCGGCGATGAGGTCAATCTCCCCGTACCGGGAGCGGTAGCCCGTGGCGACGATCCGATAGCCTTTCCCCCGCAGATAGTCCGCGGCCCGCTCTTCGCCCCATGTGCCGATCAGTTTTTTAATCATCTTCCAGCCTCCCATTTGCGCAAAAATGTCCGTCGATGTACCGGGGCGGGGCCGTATGTATCCAGCGCCGTGTAATGGGCCTTGGTGGGGTAGCCCTTGTGGCGATCAAAACCGTATTGGGGGTACTGTTGGTGCAACTCCACCATGAACCGATCCCGTGTCACTTTTGCCAGGATCGAGGCCGCCGCAATACTGGCGCAGACCCCGTCGCCGCCGACGATGCATCTGTTTGGGTACTTGATCCCATCCGACCGGTTCCCGTCGATGAGACAGAGCTCCGGCGGGATATCTAAGGCCGCAATGGCCCGGTTCATGGCCAGATAGGTGGCATTGAGGATGTTCACCTGGTCGATCTCCTCTACGTCAGCGTGGCCGATGCCGTAGGCCAGGGCTATGGCTTGGATCTCTTCAAATAGCGCTTCCCGCTGTTGTTCCGTCAGCTTCTTGGAATCCCCAAGACCCGGCAGTTCCGCATCTTTCGGCAGGATCACAGCGGCAGCCACCACAGGCCCCGCCAAGGGGCCACGCCCCGCCTCATCCACGCCGCAGATGGCGGTATAGCCGTCTGTGTGCAAACTGCGTTCTAACGCCCAGAGATCAGTCATGTTGTTCCTCACTCTCATTATAAATCATCTGCGTATCAGGCAAACACCCGGCTCTGCGGAGCCACCCTCTTTACAAAAGAGGGCAAAGACGAAGGAGCTTTCAGCCCCGCCCTCTTTCGCAAAGACCGTGCCGCCCGCAGGCGGCGGGTGTTTTCTCCTCACAGTTTATAACCCGCGTTATCCAGATTGAGCGGGCGTGGCGTCTTCTCCCACCGGCGGATACTCTAACGTAATGCGTCCCAATTTCCCGCCTCGGAACTCGTCCAATAATACGGCGGCCATGCGCTCTAAGTCCACCTCGCCGCCAGAGATTAAAAATCCACGTTTCCGCCCCGCCGTCTCTAGGAGGGTGTAACCGTCGGCTTCGGGATCGGGCTGAAACTTATACCGCGACCCAATCCGATCCGAGCAACTCTCTCGCAGACGGAGCAGGAGGTTGGCCGCCAGGGTCTCCCGGTCTAAGATATCATCTTTCACGGCCCCCGTAAAGGCCAGGTTCTCCCCCACGGTCTGATTGTCGAACTTGGGCCATAGAATCCCGGGGGTATCCAGGAGTTCCAGCCCCTCGTCGATGCGAATCCACTGCTTGCCCCGGGTCACCCCGGGCCGATCCGATGCGATGGCCGCCCGGCGTTTGGCCACCCGGTTGATGAAGGAACTCTTCCCCACGTTGGGTATCCCCACCACCATGGCCCGCAAAGGTTTTCCGATCATCCCCTTTGACTTGTTCTGCTCGATCTTGTGGTGGAGCAGTTTTTTCAAGAGCGGGCCAAAGGCGTCAACGCCCTTACCGCTCTGGCTGTCCGTCTCCAGGACAGCGTAGCCTTTTTCCCGGTAATAGGCCGCCCACGCCTTGGTGATCTCCGGGTCGGCTTGATCCACCCGGTTTAAGATCATCACCCGTGGGCGATCCCCCACCATGTCCGCGATCTCCGGATTCCGGCTGGATTCGGGGATCCTGGCGTCCACGATCTCGCAGACCGCGTCCACCATGCGGACTTGTTCTTCCATCATCCGGCGGGCCTTGGTCATGTGGCCGGGGAACCATTGAATATTCATTTCAATTGACATATGCGTATCCCTCTCGTTGGCTTGTTTCACAGGCTAGGCTTTGATTCTGATTATCTTGGACAGCAGATAAAAGCTCACCCCACCGACAATTCCGTAAATAGATATGATGAGATAGACCTGTTGCAGGGTAAATATCCCCGCCAACAGTGCAAAGATCAAGCTAAAGCAGATCATTGCTATATTTTGTCCAATGCCATAGAACGACATCACTGTCGCGCGGCCCTCTGCTTTGATCTCGTTTTGCAGCGCATTTACCAACAGAATCTCCGTAATCGCCATGCCCATAAATGCAACGCCAAAAATGAGAATGGCATACTGATTCCATAGCGCGGCAAAGATTGTAAGAAAAATACACGCCAGACCGCCCAGAAGAAATATCTGCTTGAGGGAAGAAATCTTTTTTTGTACAATCGGTGCCAGGAGGTCACCCAGCGCAATGAACGCAAATCTGACCGTTAGAATCACACTCACCCAGATTTTGTTGATTTGAAAGTCATTGATAATGAGGGCGTCAAATTCATCCAGATACCCGCCAAGGCTTGCAAAGAGCACTAAAAACAAAATGGAGACCAGAGCAACCCCGCTCCCCTTGATAAAACTACCCGCATCTTTCAATGTTTCAAAAAGACCTGCGGCCTCTCCATTTAATCCCTCTGCATAAAAGTTTTTCTCTCTGAGTTGCAGGGCAAATATGACATTGATGAAACAGATTGCCGCAGATAGAAGTGCAATTGCCTCAATGCTGATAAAACTCACCATAATACCCGCCGATGCGATTCCTGCAATTGTGCCTATATTTGCATAGAATTGGGCTCTCCCATACACCTTGGTGAAGTCCGCTTCACGGCCATCGCTCTTTAAGTTATCATAGATCAATCCCTCTTCCGTGCCGGAGGCAAATGCGCCTGCAATCGCCCAAAAGACAAATCCCAGGGCAAACAGGAGAAACGTGTGTGAGAAAAACCATATAATAAAGCATACGCCCTGTAATACAGCCGCTATGGCGAGCATATTTCTTCTGTTCCATCGATCTGCTAAAATGCCGGATGGAATTTCAAATACGATGCTAAACACACTCCAAAGTGCGATTAGTATGGCAATATCAGTGACTGATTTCCCCCGTTGGATGAACAAAATCGTATAAAACGCATAGATAGGCAGGCATTGGCTTATAAATTTGTAGATATACAACGCCTTGACATTGAATGTTTTCATGGTTGTGCCGCCTTAAACGTAACCGCCTTGTATTTCCCCGCCTTCGGCGGGGAAATACAGAAAACAGCTCTTTGGAAAAACGCCCTGCAAACGGTGGTTTGCAAGGCGCTTTTTGAGATTGCATACCCAGAGGGGTACTATATTCTTTCCTTGACTTTCGCTCTCTTACCCACGCGGTCACGCAGATAGTAGAGCTTGGCTCTTCTGACTTTACCGCGTCTGACGGTCTCGACGCCCACGATGGTGGGGCTGTGGACAGGGAACACTTTCTCGCATCCTACGTTGTAGGAGATCCGGCGCACAGTGATGGTCTCGTTGATGCCGCCGTGCTTTCTGGCGATGATGATGCCCTCAAACACCTGGACTCTCTCGCGGCTCCCCTCTTTGACCTTGACGGAAACACGTACTGTATCGCCTACATTCATTGTAGGCAGTTCAGATTTCATATACTGTTCGCTTAACGCTTTTACCAAATCCATGATTTACATCCTCCCTTCTGATTAAGCCGTTCATAATCCGGTCAATTGCCGCCAGAGGAACGCCTCGGATGACATGAAAACACAGGTTTCCATAAACAGACTTTTGGATTATACCACGAAACAAGCGGGAATGCAAGTATTTTTAATACGTATTCCGGTTTATTCTACACAGCCAATCGCCGTAACGTCTCACTGGTGGGGCTTTTCTCCGCCGCAACCACCCAGATCAGGATCAACTGAAGGGGTGCGAGAATTGCCGTCTGAAGAATCCGGCTGGTGAAGACGATCCAGAATCCCCTGCCGAACAGGATGTTGAGCCAAACGGAGTTGAGGCCCAGGCTCAAAACCGATAAGAGGAGCACGGTAAGCACAATTTTTACCACTGTCACCGGGCGCTTATAGAGAAACAGCCCCAGTACAACACCGCCGATGAAGTTGGTCAAGGTAAAGCCGGGAAAATAGGGGCCGAGGCCTGCACCGAAGAGGAAGAACCCCACCACATCGGCAATGGCCCAGGTCGCCCCGGCGATCACCGGGCCGTACAGGGTGGCGATGACGACAATGGGCAGCCAGCCAAACCCGATACGGACGATTTCTGTATTGATAGAGAAAAAGCGGCTCAATATGATTTCCAGGGCCACGAAAAGAGCCATATGGACTAATAGTTTTGTTTTATTTTGAATTTGGGGCATACATTTTAGTCTCCTGTAGTTGAATTTCCGGCAAGTAATGCATCCCGGGCGGCGGCAACGCTGTAGAGGGAACCGAAGTAACACACGACCCCGTCCGTTCCGGCAGTCTGCTTCGCCAGAGCCAATGCGGCGGCGACACTGCCGATTGCCTGGGCGGGGACGCCCTGTGCCGTGATCTGCTCCGCCAATGCTTTTGCCGTTAGCGCACGGGAATTGTCCGGCGTGATGGTGTATATCTGCTTTGCCAAAGGCAGGACGGGGGATAGGATGGCATCCATATCCTTGTCCGCCAAGATGCCCATGACAAAGACGATTTTGTTCCCCGGGAAATACCGGATCAGATTCTCCGCCAGAGCACGAGCGCCTTGCGCATTGTGACCGCCGTCTACGATGACGGCGGGGGCCTGGCCGATCAGTTCAAATCGCCCCGGCCAGCGGGCCTCGGCTAACCCATCCCGCCGGGCGGATTCCGGAATGCTCCAGCCCAGTTTTTCCAAGACCTCCACCGCCGTGAGGGCCAGGGCTGCGTTCTCCATCTGATAGCGGCCCAGGAGTCGGATAGAGACGTCAGTCAGATTGCCAAAAGAAAACTGCTGTCCATTGAACGAAAACGGGCCGGGGATCAGCGCCGCAAGATTGACCTCCGTCAGATCACACCCCTGCCTTGCCGCAGTTTCCGTCAGGACGGCCATGGCCTCCTGCCTCTGCCGCGCCGTGACCACAGGCCGGCCCGGTTTGATGATCCCCGCCTTGCTCTTGGCGATTTCCCCTACGGTTGGCCCCAAGTGCTCCATGTGATCCAGATCAATGGGGGTGATCACCGCCACTTCGGGAGAGAAGATCACATTGGTGGCATCCAGACTGCCGCCCATGCCGGTCTCCAGCACCACGATATCGCATTTCTCTTGAGCGAACCAGGTAAAAGCGGCGGCTGTTGTCAGTTCAAACGTAGTGGGGTGATCCGGCATCATATCCGCATGGCGGCGCATCTGATCCACCACCTCGTCTAGAGCGGCGTCGGAGATGGGGACGCCGTCGATTTGCATCCGCTCGTGGAACGTGTGGATGAAGGGAGAGGTATACAGCCCTGTTTTATACCCGGCGGATTGGAGGATGGACGCCAAAAAGCAGGCGGTGGAGCCCTTGCCGTTGGTGCCTGCCAGGTGGACGAATTTGATCTCTTCCTGGGGGTTTCCCATGCGATCCATAAGTTCTCGCATCCGCTCTAATCCCAGGCGGCTCCCCAGCCATGTGTAGCTGTCGATATATGCGATGGATTTGCTTGACATGTTGCTCTCCTCCGTGGGTTGTAATAACGGGCAAACACCGTTCGCCCCTACGATTGTCTATCCAGAAATAGAAAAATCCCCCCGTTTCATGTAGCCTCTCGCCACATAAAAGGAGGAATCCCGTGTCTCCCCATATGCAGCAGCGGGATGCGGAGTGCGCACCGCAAACCATACTGGTTTTTCGTCCCGCCGACAACTCCCCGTTCGACGGGCACTGCTTACCGGAGACCCGGTAAAACGCGCGCAATCCTACTCTGCTTGATTGGACATTTTTATTGTAACACATGGGCGGGAGATGTCAAGGGGGGCTTCAAGCAAAAACCTGTAACGAATTCGTTACAGGTTTTTTATCACAGAATTTGCTGCTCCCTTATTCGTCGCCGGAATCGTCCGTGTCGAATTCCAGCTTCTCACCGCAACTTGGGCAGTCGATGGCCCCCAGGGCCAGGACGTCCTCGTCGATGGTGATCTCGTTTTTGCAACTGGGGCATCTGACCTCGAAAAACAGGGGATGATCGTCCTCTTCCATGTCGTCCAGGTCTTCGTCGTCCTCGTCTAAGATCATGTCTTCCAACTCTTCGATATCTTCGCACAACTCGCTGATATCGTCATCCAGGGCCTCGACATCTTCCTGTAGATCTTCCAGCTCCAATGCGATGTCCTCTAAAATGTCGATGATGACATTTAGGACTTTTTCTTCCTTTGTGTCCTCGCCAATACCCAGACCCTCCGCCAGACCTTTCAAATAAGCTACACGTTTTGCAATAGACATGTCCACGCCTCCTCTTTTTTTGCTCATATTCACATAATTATCCCCTTTGGGGCTATCTTAACCCTTTGCCCGCTCCATATAGTCGCCTGTGCGGGTATCGATCCGGATTTTCTCACCGGGGTTGATGAACAGCGGCACCTTGACCACCGCACCGGACTCCAACGTCGCCGGTTTCGTCACATTGGTGGCCGTATCCCCTTTTACACCGGGGTCGGACTCTGTTACCACCAGATCCACAAAATTGGGCGGGTCTACAGCGAACACCTTCCCCTTGTAGCTGGCCACGGTGCAGGGCATGTTTTCTATGACGAACTGGAAATTATCTCCTAAAACGCTCCCATCAATGGGTTCTAACTCATAGGTCTCGTTGTTCATGAAATAGTACAAATTGCCGTCCTGATAACTGTACTCCATCTCACGGCGCTCTACATAGGCGGGTTCAAATTTATCAGAGGGGTTGAAGCTGGTCTCCACCACGGTTCCGGTGATGACGTTTCTCATCTTCGTGCGCACAAACGCAGCGCCTTTGCCGGGTTTGACATGCTGGAACTCAATGATCTGCATGACCTTTCCATCGTGCTCAAATGTGATGCCGTTTCTAAAATCACCGGCAGAAATCATAGATTACTCCTCCTAAAATACACTGCGTCAATTTCGTTCGCACTATTTTATCGTATTTCTTTTATTTTTGCAAGTCTCTTTGGAGAATAATCAAATCTTTCGATGGGCTTTCCCTTTCGCAACCCGTTTTCGTTATTTTGACAAAAAGCAACTCTATCATTTTTTTGGTTTATAGAATTTTGCAAAAACGATTGACTTTCCAATTAAAGTGAAATATAGTTTATTTTGTAAATAAAAAAGGCAGGTAGCTCACATGAAAAAAACAGAGGCTGACGCATTTGCGTCGGCCTCTGTTTGTACGCAATCGAGATACCAATTAGAGCACGATCAACTCTTTCGGACTCCTCGTCAGGTTTTCCGACCCGAATTCCGTCAGGTGCAGAATATCTTCAATCCGCACACCGAATTGCCCCGGCAGGTAAATCCCCGGCTCTGCGGAGATCACTGCCCCGGTTGGGAGTATCCGCTCTTCCGTGGGGCCTGCGTTGATCCCCTCGTGGACTTCCAGGCCAATACCGTGGCCGAATCCGTGGTCAAAATACGCCCCGTATCCGGCATCGGTGATGACCTGCCGGGCGGCGGCGTCAATCTCTTTGCCGGGAGTCCCTGCGCGGGCCGCGCGAATCCCCGCCAGTTGGGCCTGTAAGACCGTATCGTACACCCTGCGCATCTCGTCGGTGGCGGTGCCGATGGCAATAGTTCTCGTCATATCGGCGCAGTAGCCGTCAAACATGGCGCCGAAGTCCATGGTCACAAAGCCAGACAGGGCGTGATCCCCCGGCGACCCGTGGGGCAGGCTGGATCGGGGGCCGGAGACCACGATGGGATCAAAGGACGGCTTATCCGCCCCGTTTTTCAGCAGGCGGTAGATGATCTCCGCCGCCAGTTCCCGCTCTGTCATCTCCGGGGTGATGACGGGCAAAATCTCGGCGAACGTCTGGTCTGTAATCGCCTGTGCACGACCCATGAGGTCCAATTCTGAAGCGCTTTTCGACGCCCGGAGGGTATCCATCAGCTTCTGGGCGGGAACCAGCTCCCAGTCCAGTTTTTCCTCATAGGTGGTATACGTCCCCTGGGCCATCACCTGTTCTTCAAATCCCAGCCGCCCCGCCCCGTGGCGGGCGATGATCTCACAGACCACGTCGGGGTATTTCTGCCCGGCTTTGATCTGTATCACCTCGACACCTTGGATTGCGGCTTTTGCGCTCTCTATGTAGCGGCCATCAATGATGAAATAACTCCCCTCACGGGTCGCCACCAAGGCCCCGGCGGAGGATTTAAACCCCGTGGCCCACCGGCGGTTGATCGGCCCCGTGAGGAGCAGGGCGTCCAGTTCGTAGTCTTGTAACACGTTGACGATTTGATTTAATCTGCTCATAGCTTTTTCTCCTTACACAGATAGCGAAATGGTTGTTCCACAATATACCGAAACCGGAGGAACGGCCCCATCCGCAGGGGCCGGGTCACAATGGATAATATCCCCGCCCGGTTGGCCGCAAGGCCGTCGGTGAAGATCTGATCACCTATCAAGGCGGTCTCCGCCGGGGCTTTCCCCAGTTTGGCCATAATAGACAGCGGCCCTTTCGGGCTGGGCTTTCTCGCCCGGATCATATAAGGCATCTCGCAGGCTTTGGCATACCCCACAGCCCGTTTTTCGTTGCCCGTGTTGGAGATCATAAACAGTGCAATCCCCGCCGCCCTGCACCCGGCAATCCAGTCCAGAACAGGCGCCGGCGGCAAATCCTCCCCGTAGGGCGACAAGGTGTTATCCAGGTCTGCCAAGAGTAAGGTGATCCCCTTTTGCCGCAACCATTCCGGCGTCACGGAGAAGATATTGCGGACGCAGATATCCGGGATTGGGGAAAAGCTCATAATGCACCCCTTTGATTCATAGTTTTAATAGGAAATATCTTTTCGTGTTTCCCCCGCCCAAGGCGGGGGAAACACAGTCCAAAACAATAACAGCAGTATAACACAAAACAGAGCAGAAAGGAAGATTCAACCTGTGGAATCCACACTGATTCTCGCCGCCCCGCCGGAGTATCTCCAAACCGCCCAGAGACAGAGCCAGAACTTGGCCCACATGGCCTATCGGATTGGTCCGGATTTTCGTCTCTTTCGGGCCAACCTCCCCCTCTCCCTCCGGGGCGGATTCATGGTGCTCGACGACGGAGACGGGACGCTAAACGGCACCGGCACCCCCGACGTCTTGGCCAACCAGGTAATCCGAGAGTGCATCCACCGGGGCTTTGACGGGGTGATATTGGCTTTTCGCCGCACCTCCCCCGCCCTCCACGCCACGGCGGCGATTCTGTCGGGGAAGCTGCGCCGCCACGGGGGGCAGTTATATCTGCCGGAGTCCTACGCCGCCGACAGTGACTGGGCAAACGTGCTGATCCCTACCGCCATCTCCGGCGGCAGTCTCACCGCACGGCTCCAAGAGGTGTGCGGCTACTACGGGAAAGAGCGGATCTGTCTCGATATTGAGCGGGTGGCCATGGATTTTTGTCTCCCCTCGGAACAGGGTACGGGACGGCGGCTCTCCAGCCAGGAACTGTATGCCCTCGTTCGGGAAAAAGACCCCCAATCCTACTTCTCCCAAGACCTCTGCGCCTATTACTTCACGTATCAGGACGGGATCAGTTCCCACTTCGTCCTCTACGACGACGCCGGGAGTATCCGCAAAAAAATCTTCCTGGCCCGGAAGATGGGCATCCATCATACCATGGTGCTCTACCCGGAGGTGGAAGATATTTTGTCTAATATTATATCAACCTAAAATAATCTGATAGGCCAGCCGCTCCCCGTCGGGGATGGGCAGGTACATGACGCCCCGGTAGGTGAATCCCGCCCGGAGGACGGTTTTCTGCATGATCACATTTCCCCGGTGGGTGTCAATGCGGATGTCCTCATAGCCCAGCACACTGGCGGCGGTGACCATATCCCGCATAAATTGAGCCGCCAATCCTCTGCCCCGGTGGGCCGAGCTGATGGCAACCTGATGGATGGCGGCGTAGGTGTCATAATCCTCCGCCCACTGCCCCTCCGTGAGGGGCGGCGACCCGTCCGGGCCGGGGATCAGAGAACCGTAGCCCGCCAGACTCCCTTGGAAAATCAGGACATACCCCTGACCCGCCTGGATGGCGGTCTCCACACTGGTGCGATTTGGCCCGAAGCCGTCCTGCCATTGGGACAGGCCTTGGTCTTGTAAATATTGCCGCCCACTCTCCGTAATGCGCAGGATTTCTTCTAAATCAGCGGGCCTTGCATGGCGGATGTAGGATTCCATAGGTATGACCATTCCTTTCAACGCACAATCGTAGGGGGCGGCGTCTTCGACGCCCCGTGTCTGCATATTTGGGCGCTTACAAGCGGGGCGCCGAGGGCGCGCCCCCTACTTTTAGCACCCCTCAATTGTCCGCATGGCCGTGATGGTGCGTTGGATTAGCTCGTCTAACTCCCAGCCCAGCATCTCCGCACCCTGGCGGATTACGTCCCGGGAGCATCCGGCGGCGAATTTTTTGTCCTTGAACTTCTTTTTCACACTGCTCAATTCCAAATCCTGCACAGATTTCGACGGACGCATCAGCGTCACCGCTCCGATGAGCCCGGTCAACTCATCACAGGCGAATAGGATCTTCTCCATCACAGACTCCGGCTGATGGGATGTCCCCGTGAGGCCCCAGCCGTGGGACATGGCGGAGCGGATCATATCCTCGTCCACCCCTTCTCCCCGGAGAATCTCTTCGCCTTTGACGCAGTGGGCGTCGGGGTGTTCCTCAAAATCTACGTCGTGCAGAAGCCCCACCACGGCCCAATACTCCTCCCGGCCGGGGTCAAACTCCTCAGCAAAATATCGCAATACACCGCTGACGACCTCTGCGTGGCGGAGATGAAATGTCTCTCTGTTGTGGGTTTCTAAAATCTCTCTCGCTCTGGTGATGTCCATTTACATGTCCCCCTCTGTTTGATTCAAATCTTCCCGGATCACCCGGTGGCCGCTGGCTTTTAACAGGCGGTTCATAACCGCCTCCCCCAGGCCCGTATCCGCAAAGCTTTCACTGTAGATCACGTCGATATCGTGCTCATTAAACGCCCGCAGAGCGGCGTATAGATTTTGCGCAATGGACAGGGGCTCCTGTCCATTGCCGCAGGTCAAAATCACGTCTGCCGTATACGTCGCCCTGTGCTCCTCCGTGACCAGGAGTCCCACCCGCTTCCCCGCCCGCTGCGCATCGTCTATCACACGCTGGAAAAAGGCATCGCTCCCCTGTATGATGGCCATGGGCGCATCGGGGGCGTAGTGGGTATATTTCATCCCCGGCGATTTCGGGGCAAAGTCGGCGTTTTTCACCGGCTGGGCCATCACAACCGGTCCAATTACGGCCTCGATCTCCGCTTTTGTCACGCCGCCTGGGCGGAAGATGACAGGCGGATCTGTGGTACAGTCAATCACCGTGGATTCCACCCCGATCTCCACCGCCCCGCCATCCAGAATCCCGGCGATTTTGCCGTCCAAATCATCGGCCACGTGTTGTGCCGTCGTCGGACTGGGCCGTCCGGATACATTGGCGCTGGGTGCGGCGATGGGCAGCTTCACCGCCCGGAGCAGTTCCAATGCCACAGGGTGGGACGGCATCCGGACACCGACAGTTTCCAGTCCCGCCGTCACGGCATCGGATACACCTTCTTGTCTCGGCAGGATGATGGTCAGCGCGCCCGGCCAAAAGGCGTCCATTAACTTTTTGGCTCTGTCGGGGAGTTCCGAGACCACCTGATCCAACTGGGCCACATCTCCAATGTGGACAATCAGGGGGTTGTCCCCCGGACGCCCTTTTGCGGCGTAAATCTTCTCAATGGCCGTGTCCCTTGTGGCATCTGCCCCCAGGCCGTAGACGGTCTCCGTGGGAAATGCGACGACCTCACCGCTCCGTAGCAGGGTTGCGGCCTCTTGTATGGTAAGTGTATGCTTCGTTTTCAATGGGGTTGCTCCTCGGTGTGGTTCTACTGCAAAATTATAATACTGGGGCTAGTATACCACGGGCTGGGAGTTGGTTCAAGGTATCGTTTCAAAAGCATTGTTATTTTAAATAAATCTATTTATTTCTATTTATATCTATTTAAATTAGCCACTCAAACCATACGAAATTCAGCGAAAACCTTGTTATAATATGGATATATATAAAAGGACAACGGGGCGGTGGTTTTATGATTGTGTGATTGTTTACTTTTTCAACACCTTAAACTATACTAAAGAGGAGGAGTCCCGTGCAGAACACAACAAAAACGACCACGAGAAAACTGCTCGTCATGTTCCTGTGCCTCGTTCTGACAATCAGCGCAATTCCGCCCCTCCATTTCCCGGCGCAAGCGATTTCTGAATATCCCCATGATGATTACGTATTTTCTTTCTATGAGGACTGGGACATGTTTGACGCAAATGGCCTTGCGGTTCTCGAAGCCCAAATGATCGAGCCCCTCAACCTCTCTGGGTATACCACAAGGGGGGAAGCTGCTGCGCTGCTCGTGCTGGCACGAGAGCCCGGTCTTCTCACAAGTCCAAACACACCCAACATTGTGGGCAGATTCAGCGATGTAAGACCGCAAGACTGGTTTTACCCCGCCGTTGCCTGGGCGGCCAGTAGAGGCTGGGTGCAGGGCGACGACCTCGGTAGATTCCGCCCCAATGACCGAATCACACGGGAAGAATTTGTGGCAATCGTCGTTCGGGCTGTCGATCCACGTCCCAGCAATTGGCCACTTACTGCATTTCGGGACGCAAATCAAATAACGCCTTGGGCAATCCCTTATATGAGAAGAGCTGTGGAAAATCGCTGGATTATTGGTACGCCAGAGGGATTGTTAAACCCCAGACACTTCTTTTTGAGAGTAGATGCATTAACTTTTGCCCGTCGTTTCCCCACTCCGGGAGTGACTGTGAATTTTCCGACTAATATTCGGACAATTACATGGAACGCAAGCGGTGGCTCTAGCGTAACGGCTTGGCAACGGCTCGCCGGAAGCGTAATCGGAAATCCGATGCCTAATCCAACTTGGAGCGGTCGCACCTTCCGTGGATGGAACACGACAGACGGCAGAACAGCGAGAGGCGTAGCAGTAACTGCAAGTACATTTATATCAAGTGGCACTGGAGCGGTTACATATTTTGCCAGATGGCACGAGCCGTATCCTAGCGACGCCCCCCATAACGGACGACGACATATGCGGCAATGGTATAGATCATCCGCTGTTACTTTGCGACGAGTTTACTTTGAGGGCGCATGGCGTGATAGCTTAGATGATGCTATGAGAAACTGGGGCAATAGCGCCACTCCTATTACAGTTTCGTTTACTGCAACATCAAATAATATTGCTCAAATTGGGAATCGCTATATCAACGACCCAGCAGTGCTTGGTCATTTTGAAAGACAAGCCTATTCAGGAACCACATTGAATCGGTTTATAATTAGAATATATACAATGTCCATACTCAACCATGCAGAAGCACGCCCTGAGCGTCAGGTTCGCAACGTTGCCGCCAGTGTCTGGGCCCACGAGATTGGCCATGCCGTGGGTTTGGCGGATAATCCAAGCGGTGCTACAGGCAACAACAGTTTGATGCGTTCAGGTCGAGACAGAAACGCGATAAGGGGACCGCAACCATTCGACCAGCAGAGCGTAAATTGGCTTTACCGATAGGAGGAGTTATTGTGAGAAAATTATTGTTTGCAATCGTGATTTTCGCCCTTTTTTCCTTGGTGGCCTGTGCGGATTCAAGCAGTACACCTATGGATCCTGTGAACCCGGACAACATTTTTGGCACAGAAGATTTGGCTGAAGATGAGGTGCTAACCATATCTGTCCATGCCGATGAAATCGTCTTCGACAGCATAGAAGAAATGCTTCATTTTGTAGAAATCTCTGGGATATTCAGAATAGAAGTTGTTAGGGTAGAGATTCTAGACGAACGAACAGAGTGGCACAATCCGGCATTGGTATTTCAACACGAAGAGGCGTTGCCGTATCTTTCATCGTATCATGACCCGGCTTTGGATGATTTGGAAAACTTTAAACCATACACTTTTCATCGTATTCAAGTTCTAGAAGTGTTCAAAGGTGAAGTAGAGGCCGGCGATATTTTAGAAGTCACACAGATGGGTGGACAGATAGACAATGTGCGACTGGAAAGTACGTCCTTCGTTCCCCTATCAGTCGGCGATGACTTGGTCTTATTTCTAACATCTCCCTTGTGGATACCAGCCTCTCCAAGAGGGATAATTGGTTCCACACAAGCGGCATATCGCTTCCCCGCCTCCGGCGGAGAACTCATGGCTTTGAGTGCCGACGTAGCGTTGGAAAGCGTAAATCCAACAAATGAATTAACCCTCACCATCGGAGACTTGCGACAGATTGCGGATGGCACTTTTGGCAGATAGCGCTAGATAGCACAAAGAAAAAGAAATAGGCTATTTGTACAGCTTGCGCCCCGGTATACACTGGGGCGTCTTCTTCCCTCTTTTTCTGTGAATATTTTTCACTTTCACCCAACCATATTGCCAAACCACCCCCCGCAGTGGTACAATCCCACTGACCCCAAAAAATAAAAACAAACGAGTGTGATACTATGGACTACATACAAAAAGCCCTCGACCTGGGCGCCGCAAGTGCGACCCGCTTTGCCCTCTCGGATATCGTCTTCGACTCCCGGGTGATTCTCAAGTGCATGTTCGGCTGCGCAGACTTCGGTAAGGAGCACACCTGCCCCTATCAGCGCTCTCCCCTTAGCATGGAGGAGTATGAGCGGGTACTGTCGAACTATACTTGGGGGATTATCATCGGTTGCCCCGACAAAGCCACCTCTCAAAAAATCTCCTACGAGATTGAGCGGCTGGCCTATTTGGACGGATATTACTTCTCCTTCTCTCTCAGCGATTGCGGCCTGTGCAACGAATGCTCCAAGGCCATTGAGGAAGCGTGCCGCTTTCCCCAAAAAGCCCGCCCCGCCTTCCACAGCGTGGGGATTGACGTGTTCAAGACCGTACGCCAACTGGGATTGCCCATTGAGGTACTCAAAGACGAACACGCCCCGCAGAATTGGTATTCCGCTGTGTTTGTGGAGTGAATGAGGAGCGCATAGAATGGGAATTAAGTCCTCTCCAAGTCCCGGGCTCTCGTGGAGCGCCATGCGGAAAGTTCTTGAGCAAGAAAATATTTGTGCCTCCCTCAAAGGGCGGATACAGTATTTTGTAACCCGATACAGGGGCGCACACGATCAAACAGGACGGATTGCCATCCGTCTTGACGGAAAAGAGATTTTCAAATCTGATTATTTTGATTTGAGCGCAAAACAATATGACATATGGAGCGAAATAACAGCAAATACAGAGGAAAAAGCAAACTACGAATTAATCAATACCTATGTGCAAAATCAGGGCGGTATCGATCAGTATACATTCTATCAAGCATTTCACGCCTACCACAACAGCAGCATTGATGAGAGCCTACAGTCCCCCTACCCTCTCGTGCGCCTTTTGGCAATCTTGGATAAGCGTGTCGGAAAGCGGCGGCTGCAAAAGCTCATGTCTGAAGTTGAAGCCCAGCCGGAATGGCTGCAACCGTTTTATCGCCTCCGCATGGAGGCGGACGGAATTGCTATGTAATAGGCTAAAAGAGCGCCACCCCTACATAGGCACTGCGGTGTCAGCCATTACGAGCTCAAAAACCAACAAATGCGTCCGCACGACACGGAGCCGTTCCCGCTCTGCTTGAAATATTGCGATGTGGCCATTTTCCATCATGGCAATGTGGGCATGTCCCAAAATAACGCCGTCTATAAAATCGCCTTCTACAAAATCGTTTATTACGGATAGGTCAAGCAACGCCGTCATACTCCCACTAGCCGTGTCATAGCCATCAAGCCAGCCGCCTACAACCACAAAATATAGATCAAACTCGCTCTGTGCCGAGGCCGGGTATATTCTTATGAAATGTTCTGCCGGATTCGGCTCAGGCAACGGCTCTGCCCATTCACCCGTTTCGATGTTCAGCTCTCGGACGGTATCCAACATGGCCAGTTGTGACACGGCAACAATCCGCCCGTCCCACATTAGAATCAGGTCGCCGATTGTTCCCGTCAACCTGTTGCGAAGCGTTCCGTCCGGCGCAAAGACATAAAGTGCCTCTCCTTCCATCCCCAGTAAAACACGAACAACCAGTTCACCGTCCGGTGTAAATACCGCTTGGAGAGTAAAAGTACCGCCTTCATCGGAGGATTGCTCAAATATCTCTGTTCTCGTGCTCTCAAATCCGGCTGAATCGAACGCAATCACATAAAGTTGCCATTCTGTGTCCTTTTCTGCCGAAACTAGAAGCCGATGCCCATCTGCGTCCGCATCAAAGCCCACAATTCTTGCCTCCGCCGCCGCAAATGGAGTTCGCATTTCTTGTTGCAACATCTCATCCACGTTTATCCGTCCCACTACAAGCGTAAGCGGTTCATCATCTGTTGGATTTTGAACATAGTAATACATCACCCAATTCCCCTGGGTCGTCATCCCATCAATGGCCCCGTTTACTGCCAAGGTTCTTCCCTCCGAGTAGACATCTACCCACCCGGTCGCTCCATACGAAACAGCGTCCTCCTTCGGCTCCTCGCTCTCCGCCGCATCGTTCTCCTCTACATAGACGATATCCGTATCAGGAATGTTCTCCGCCACATCCGGCTGCTCCGCATCCCGTGCCGCAAACATACCTGAAACAATAATCCCTCCCGCAATCAAAAGTAAGGCCACAAACGAAAACAAAAATACCGCCGCCCACTTATCCATCTTCCGCAAACCGCTCACCGCCTTTCGACACCAGTATACCATTCCCCTCACCCACATAAGAAAACCGCTTCACACGCCGCCCCTCATACTCCACAATCTCGTCCCACATGACAGCGGGCCGCACCCAGATGCCGCCGTCGCCGTATAGGGCTTGGTAGACCACCATTTCCTCCAGGGTCTCGCTGTGTTTTGCCGTGGCGATGACTTCGTATGCACCGCCTTTGAAGTGGGTGTATTTACCGGGTTTTATATGCATGTTCACTCCTCATTTCCACTGTATTTCCCCCGCCCTCGGCTGGGAAAGCATGATTTTTCTACTTTTTCGGCCCATGATATTTCTTCATAACCCCTTTGGTAATCGCCTTGGTGACGGCGTTTAGAAACTTCTTCTGATCCAATACCCGCACCTCGTATTTCGTATTATTCCGCACATTCCACAGCACGCCACGATCCAGCCCCAGGGCGATCATGTAGCAGGCGCACTGTAAAAAATGCTCATGGGTCACTTCGGAGACGAATTTGAGTTCGTAGACCACGCCGCCTTTGACCACGTCCGCCAATCCCAAGGCGGAAAAGGCCACGGGCTTCTTTTGGAACCTCCCGAGCCAGGATTTCCCGAAGTCAATCCGGCACGGTACCTGGGTGTGCTCGTCGGGTGTGAACCACTGGCCCAATCGGCCTATGATTTGCTGCCGCCCCGCCTCATCTACAAAGGGCGTCTCCACCTGATCCCGATACCGGTTCTGTCTCGTCTCTAGCGACGTGAGAAACAGGATTTTTTCATCCAGAGACGCCTCTTTCACCTCGCTCGTCCATAGAAATTTCAAGTCTCTGTTCAGCTCGATCTTAAATGCAATGGCCCTGTCGATGTCATAGCCCGCAAAGAATACCGCCTCCTGATAGATGCCGATACAGGGGGATAAATCGATGAGATGATCCGCCTGTTTGATCTCAATTTCCGACGTGTCCGCTCCAGTGTCCATCTGTTTGACCTCTAAGAAAGGATAACACGCTTCCACATCTTCCCGGTATTTGAAATCGAACATATCTGCAATGCCAAACTTGCCGAAATTCCGGTTGGGCACAACTTTTGTGGACAGGGTCTCCTCGCTGATTAAGTCTTGGTTGCCCTGGGCAAAGATGATCCGCTCTTTCCCCCGGCTGGCGGCGACACAGAAGATGTTGCGTAAAATCTCATACCGCTGGCCGGGCTTGGATATCCGGTTTTTCCAGTAGGATTCCTCAAAGTCAAAAATCACGCAGATTTTGCGCTCCAAGCCTTTGCTGCTATCAAAGGTAGTGAAGATAGCAGAGGTCTGATCCGGCTTTGAGCTGCCGGAGTTTCGATCTGAAATACTGGCGTATACAGTCTTTTTATTAAACTTCTCCCGGTGCTCGCTCTCTAAGATATTCAGCGTATCCGCCATGGCCCCCGTCCGCGCGCCCAGGCACAGGATATCCGGGGGATTGCTCTTGGCCAGCAGTGCCGTCACTTCGCTCTTGGACATAACCTCCACCGTACACGCCGGATTCACCCCCACGATGCGCTTCTCCCAGATACGCCCCAACATGGCCGCATGATCCGCCGGCATCCGGAAGCTCTGAGTAAATTCCAACTTGGTGTGCTTGCCCAAAAAATGTTCGATAAATTCCGCCGCATGGAGGGTGGTTTTGTCGTAAATCTTCTGCTCCATATCCCCCACGGCGATGATCTGCATGGCGGGGTTGGTGGAGCGGACGTATTCCAGCATATAGGCCAGTTCTTGCTCGATGTCCTGGTACTCGTCGATGATTAAGACGTCATAGTGGTTTAACTGGGGCTTTTTTCGATTAAATGCCTGGATCAAATCCGATATCCCCACGCCGGAACCCAGATAGGAATACGCCAGCCCGTGATAGTTGGTGACGGTGACGTTTTTATTTTGGATTTTAGCTCTTGCATCCAGCTTTAGCAGCTTGTTATAGGTGAGGTATAGAATCCCCATAGCCTCTGGAAGCACGTCACATAGATGCTGGATCGCCGTGGTCTTGCCGCTGCCGATACAGGCGTCAACGAGGATATTCCGCCCCTGCCGCGCCAGGCGGACAAATGTCGCCTGCTCTTGGGATAATTTGAGTTTGTTATTCACAACTCATCCCTCCGCCGATTTTTTCATTCTGGCATACCCCAACACCGCCCCATAGGCCATCACATCTCCCACCACTGTCAATACCCGGTGCAGGATAACGGCTGACAGTAGAATCCCCTCATTGAGCGTTCCCGCCAGAAACATGAGCAACACCGCTTCCCGGACGCCGATGCCGCTGGGGACGCCGGGGGCCAAAAATCCGGCCAGCCAGGACAATATGAATAACCCCATGACGGTGATTCCCAGCCCAAGCGTCATGGGCTGGCCCAAAAGGGTCAGAGTGACCGTAAAGCTAATCGTCGACAGCCCCATTGGCACGGCGCCGAAGGCCAGACGTTTGAGGAGCACTGTGGGCCGGAGGACTTCCGTGTCCGTTTTGAGGGTGCTAAAATACGCCTGTATACGCCTGCGGAACAGGTACAGAACTGGGAGCACGATCAGCGCCGCTATGCCCAGGGCCAGGCCCACCATGGGCCAGATATCCAGTTGATAGAAATAATAGATGACATAGTCAAATATCAAGACCCCGGAGAGAATCAGCGCCGCAACCGCGGCAAACACGCCCTCTAATACCGTGGCCAGGAGCACTTTCCCGTGGCTTAACCCCTGGGTTTCAAGCGCCATCCGGTTGCGCCCCAGGACGAACATGACCCCGCTGGGGATGTATTTGTACAGGTTGGAGACCATATACACCACGGTGGCCAGGGGCCGCTCCACGGTGATGCCGGAGACATTCTTGATTAAGATGCGATAGTTGATAGACGCTAAAATGATTGCACTGCCCTCGACCAGTACCAACCCCAGCAGAGCGGTGAGCACCCAGGCGTCGGCCAAGATCGAAAGGTCTATATCCTGCCACATGGACATGATTTGCCGCACGATAAAGAAAAGGGAGGCCGCCATCAAAACGGCGCCCACCCAAGAGGCGGCTTTTTTCGGGTCGATAGATTTGAGGAAGGTCATTGGGTGCTCCTGTTGCTTCTCTTTTTATCTTGTAGCCTTAACTGGGGCGAATTTTTCATTACTCATGCTCGTCTTTTATATCTTCCATTTCTATATATTTTTTAAACTTTGACATCAACTCTTCTGGCTCTTTTAGGCCTATTAATGAACAACGAATTTCTTCTTTCTCTTTTTCATCGAAATCTGAAAATCTGAATGGTGCTCTCTTGTTTTTTATATCTTTTTCAAACTCAAACCATTTTTTCATGTAGTTATAAAAAAATTCCCCAAATAAATATCCGTCTTTCTCAATGTGAGTAGCCTTTAAAGAATCACCTATAAATTCCTCCACTCTCAATAAACTTGTCCAATCCGCAATTGATTCCCAAAACAATTTAGGAGTGAAAAAATAATGCTCTAAATCTTTTTTTCTATCAAGCCGAAATGTATCTGTAGACTGATACCAATAAATTTTATGATGCGCTGACAATATCTCATTCTTCAGATCTAACAAACGAAACCATTTCTTCTCACCTTTAAGCAATTCTAAAACTTTTACTAATTCTAAATATACACGTTTAAAGGCTAATTCTTTTTTCCACACAATTTTTTCCCATGAATCTTTTTCAAAAAACTCACGCTGTTTTTTAAAGAAAAAACAGCTGTACTCTTTTTTGAAAAACCTGCTTTTGGCTGTATAATAAATCAAAGAAATTGTTTTATATAAAAATGACAAAAATATACATATATATTTTAATATTCTCTTCCCTTTCTTCTCAGTGTTCGCACTTTTATTTTTCAATTCATTCAATTTCTCAGTATTTCTGTTTAAACTTTCAAGGTCTTTTGAGTACCCTCTAATAAGAGGAATTAAACCCTCCAATATCATTTCAGTGGATTGTTCTATATTTATATTTAAGCGTTCTTTTATATCTTTGGGAAACTCACAGTAAATTCCCTCATTATCAATATCTTCTTTAAAGAGCCTTTCTGACTCTTCTCTAACAAAATCCTTTATCCTCCGCTGATCAGTTTCTGTAAAGTTGCGGCGATTGACAAGGCGAACCCTTACAATCAAAGAGGATATTAAAATAAAAGTAAAAAATAAAAACAGAATAGCCCAAGCAGTTTGAACTCCATAAAAATCAATATTACTATTTAGAATTGGAGTGTGATAAATAGTTCCCTGCACTAAACTTTGGATGAATGGAAATAGAAACACAAAAACAAGTCCAAATTGAAAACTTTTATTAAAAAGCAATTGCATACTCAAATAATCCGATAATTGAAACCGGACAATATCAACTCCCCAATAATATTTTTTCTCATCTTTATTGAGCTCTGAATATAAAAAACTGTATAAAATTGTATACGCACTCAATAATGCTAAGGTTAAGGAAACTTCAATTTCCAAATTGATACCTAAGTTATTTTCATTTAGCCAGATACTTAAAAAATAAGCTCCAATTACAACGCAGTATATAAGAATATTCCTAATATTATATTTTTCCAATATTCCCTTTATTTTCTTTTTAATCTTTCTAGTGTACACTAAAACGATTCTATGAACTACACCAATTGCTAATCAAAATGCTCCTATAATTATTTTATAAATAATCTCTTGCATAAAATTATCCCCTACCTAACTGTCCCAACAAATCAAAACCAAAAACTACAAAATACAAACCCAATCCCGGCGGCCATATAAAACCCGCTCCACATAGATTGCTTTTGCCCTATGCATCACCGGCAATCTCCCGCTCAAACTCTTGCATAAATTTCGCAAAAGGCCGTGTCCGCCCCTCTTTTACCGCCCTTCTCTCTCCCCGTTTCTTACCTTGTTTTTGGCAAGTCACCTATATACAAGGTCTTTCCGAGTGGAGCCAATACTTTTAAAACGGTATCAATTTGCGGGCTTGTGTACCCCTTTTCCATGCGTGCTATGATTGGCTGTCTAACGCCGCTAATTTCTTCAAGTCTCTTTTGAGATATGCCGCGCTCTTTTCTCGCGTGTGCAATCTCAATCATCATAGCTACACGCAAGTCACTTGCGGCAATTTCCTCCGGCGTGAAAATTTCTTGCCTTAATTCGTCCCATGTCTCGCCAAGGGCGTCTTCGCCGCGCTCTCTAACATCGGTCAAATTTACCTTCGCTTGCTCTAATTCTTGCTCATACTGTTTATTCATTGTTAGCACCCCTTTCTTTCCAGTCTGCAAGGTTACGCTTGGCTTGTTCTATCTCATGCGGCGGTGTTTTCTGCGTCTTTTTCATAAAATGATGGAGAACCAAAAAACTTTCGCCGTCCCATACTGCAAATAATATTCTATCTCTAATCGGTCTAAGTTCCCACACCTCTCCGTCAAGATGTTTCACGTAAGGCTCTCCTATATGCGTACCACCCTCTTGCAGGGCTTGAAAATAGTCGTTTATCTTGGCAAGCTTAATGCGGCTGTCCTTGTCTTTCTTGCCAGCCAATTCCCTAATGTAATCAGCTACAGGTCTTTTGCCGCGCTTATCTTTGTAGAATCGAATCTTGTACATGTATAGCATCCCCTCTATCAACCATATTATACTTTAAAGTTATTGAACTGTCAATGCCTAAATATTCTCGGTCATGTAAAAACTAACCCCAGAGCCTTTGTATTTTCAATGGCTCCGGGGTCTTGCATCGTCACTCAAATTCTATAGTCGCCGGCGGTTTGGGCGTCACGTCGTAGACCACCCGGTTTACGTGATCCACCTCGTGGACGATCCGCCCGGACACTTTCTCCAGCACCTCGTATGGAATCCTGGCAAACTCAGCCGACATGAAATCGCTGGTCTTGACGGCACGGAGACCGACGGTGTAATCGTAGGTGCGCGCCCCGTCTCGGACGCCTACGGAGCGGATGTTCGTTAAAACGGCGAAGTATTGGCCCAGCTCCCTGTCCAATCCGGTAGCGTTGATCTCCTCTCGGAAAATGGCGTCGGCCTCCCGCAGAATATCCAGCTTGTCCCGGGTGATTGCGCCGATGACCCGGACGCCTAGACCGGGGCCGGGGAAGGGCTGCCGCCAGACCAGCTCCGCCGGGATACCCAATTCTAAGCCCACCTGACGCACCTCGTCTTTGAACAGGAGCCGCAGGGGCTCTACAATCTCTTTAAAGTCCACCACATCGGGCAGGCCGCCCACGTTGTGGTGGCTTTTGATCACGGCGGAGCCGTCGGTGCCGCTCTCGATGATATCGGGATAAATGGTCCCCTGGACCAAAAAGTCAACTGTGCCGATTTTTTTCGCCTCGTCCTCAAAGACACGGATAAATTCCTCGCCGATGATTTTTCGCTTTTGCTCCGGATCATCTACTCCGGCCAGTCTGCCCAAAAATCGGTGGGCGGCGTCTACACGGATGAGGTTGATATCAAAGGTCTCCCGGCACATCTGTTCCACGCTGGCGGCCTCGTTCTTCCGCAGGAGTCCGTGATCTACAAAGATACAGGTGAGCTGCCTCCCCACGGCCTGATGCACCATAACCGCCGCCACGGTACTGTCCACGCCGCCGGAGAGGGCGCAGAGAACTTTCTTGTCCCCAATCTTCTCTTTTAAAACTTGAACAGTCCGCGCTGCGTAGTCTCCCATTTTCCAATCCCCGCGGCAAGCGCAGGTGTTGTAGAGGAAATCTTTCAATCCCTCTTCTCTGCTTACCGCAGCATTAGAAGATACCTCCACAACCGGTACGCCCAATTGCAAAACCTCTGGAACATCGCAAACGCCGCCAGAGGGACAAGTCAATATAATCCCCCGAGGCGCCTTTTCCCGAATCCGCTGGATCTCAGCCGTATGGGGCAGCACCTCACAGTAGACGCCGAGATCCCGCACCTTGCGGGCAATGGCGCGGCCGGATTGACCGTCAAAATCCAGGACTAAGATCAACTCATTCATAAGTTACCTCCAAATGGGACAGGATAGTATGGATCATTTTACACACAGGAGCTTTCGTCCTATGCTTGTACTCATATATCGCACCACTATTATGTTTCTCACCGTTCTCGTCACCATGCGCCTGCTGGGAAAGCGGCAACTGGGCCAACTGGAGCTCAGTGAGCTGGTGGTGGCCATTATGGTGTCGGAATTTGCGGTGATACCCGTGGCCAACCCGGAACGCAGCCTCTTGGATGGCATACTCCCCGTGACCGTACTCTTAGTCTGCGAGTTGGGGATCGCCTTTTTCTGTATGAAAAGTGTGCGGCTCCGCTCGTTCATCATCGGCAAGCCCAGCATCCTCCTCCACAACGGTCAGATCATGCAGAGGGAGATGCGGAAAAATCGCCTGACTGTCACGGAGTTGAGCGAGAAATTGCGTATCCAGGGCCACACGGATTTCAGCACCCTCAAATACGTGGTATTGGAGGTCAACGGCACAATGAGCGCCATCCCCTACGCCGCCCACAGCCCCGCCACTCACGCCGCCCACCAGTTGTCGGAGGACGATAAGGGGTTGCCCGTCCTGGTCATCAACGACGGGCGGCTGTTGGAGAAAAATCTGCACCTTTTGGGCCTGGATCAGCGCTGGTTGGAGAAAGAGCTCAAGCGCCGAGGCGTGCCAAACTACGAACAGGTCTTCATCCTCACAGTAGACGAAAAACGCAATATCTATTTTGCCACCAAGACATAAAGCCCGCTTTCCGCCAGGCCGGAGGCCTATCTCTCTTTAATTAGCTTGTTTACCTCTTCCATAAAGGTGCCGATGTCGGTAAACTGGCGATACACAGAGGCAAAGCGGACATAGGCCACCTCGTCTATGTCTTTGAGCCTGACCATGACCATCTCGCCTACCTTGACGGCACTGACCTCCCGCTCCATCCGATTCTGGAGTTCCAGTTCGATGTCGGTGGCAATTTTCTCAAGCTCCGCCAACGGAACAGGCCGTTTCTGACAGGCCCGCACGAGACCGGTAATCAGCTTCGCCTTGTCAAAGGTCTCCCGGCTCCTGTCACGCTTGATGACAACTAGAGGCATGTCCTCCTTGCGCTCGTAGGTAGTGAACCGATTTTTGCAGTCCAAATTCAGACACTCCCGCCGTCTGCGGATGGTGGCCCCCTCTTCTGAAGACCTGGAATCGATGACTTTGCTCTCAGCAAACGCACAGAATGGACATTTCATGGCCCGCCGCCCTGCCTTTCTCATGTAGTCTCGAACTATATGCTGTGTTCCACTCCGGCTTGGCCGGAAATAAGATACTTGGTATTATATCACAACATATGCCTATACAACAAGGATTTTTGCGCTCAAAACGCCAACATCTGGATTATTTTCCATCCATTTTGGGTTGTGTTCGGCAAACCGAACCGCTATAATGGTTTGCATAAAATTAAACGGAGGTCTGTATGACAAAACTGCGCCGCGTCATCGCCCGCTTAAATCAGATGACGGATATTACATATGCCCTGCTCCGGGGCGCGCTCCTGCTCACCTGCACCATGATCCTCTGCGCCCTCGCCCTGTTCATCGCAAGCGGTGGACCGACCCTCGCCGGATTTGAAATCTACAAAGCCGCCCGGGAGCTGATGGCTTTGAGCACCATCACCCTGCTTCTGGCCACAATCGGCTCCGCCATTGTGGAGGAGTTGACCATGGAGAAATGAGGGACCTCTAATATTACAATATTGAAAATATATAGACTTATTTATGGTTGGTGTGATATCATATTTATGGCAATTTATTAACTCGCAAATACACAAGATTTTTGTTGACATAATTAAATTTGGGAAGGATTTTGGAAAAATATGAAACTGAACAGACGAATACTTAGTCTCGTTCTTGTGCTCTGTATCTTGCTTACATTGGTGCCAATACAGGCGATGGCGGTTCCAATTACCGGCACAGTCGGCCCAGGCGGTGCGCCGTGGCGGTTATATGACGACGGTACGCTAATCGTAGAACCGGGACATATTGATTGGGATCACACAGAGAGTCCGTGGCATGTCCACAGTGACGACATTTCCACGATTGAATTTACCGGCCCGATTGCTGCCGGGCCACATCTGCAAAACTTATTTAACGGGCTGTCAAACGTACACACCATAACAGGGTTGGAGCATTTCGACACCAGCGGCGTGACAACCATGGCCAACATGTTTCGTGACGCAATCCGCCTGACGAGCCTTAATTTGTCCGGTTGGGACACGAGTAATGTGACAAATATGTCCCTCATGTTTAGTGGCACGGCTCTGCGCCAGCTCACGTTGGGAGAGGAGTTTGCATTTATAGACGGTACTGCCGCCGCTTTACCAGCAGTTCCAAATAGCGACGGATATACAGGACGCTGGCAAAATATAGGAAACGGAACCATCTATGCCCCGGCGGGAAGCTATGAACTCACCTCCGCCGAACTTATGGACGAGTTTGACGGCCCCGACATGGCGGACACGTGGATCTGGCAGTGGTCACACGGCCTCGCCTCCTTAGAGGATCACGTATTTCCGTCGGCGATTTTAGGCTATGACCCGCAGATGCCGCACACAGTGATAGTGACCAGTACGGGCGCTCAACCGACGGGCAATCTCACGATCACAGTGACGACGGTGGCGGGGAACAACAACGCTTTCACGTTCTCCATGAATTTGCTCGCCAGCATACTATCACCGGGCGGCACAGCCAGCTTTACAGTGACGCCGAATCCGGGTCTCCCGGTGGGGACGCATACTGTTGAAGTAACGGTGCACAATGCAAACGGCATTTCAGAAGTCTTTACTGTGAGCTTTACCGTGAACCCACTGTCTCCGCATACCGTAACCTTTGCCCTAAACGGCGGCACCTATAATGGCAATCAAGCGCTCTTGGTGCAAACGGTACCCCACGGGCAAAATGCAACGGCATTGAGCGGAAATCCCAGCCGGCCCGGCTTTACATTTATCGGTTGGGCTCCTGCACTGAATCTTGAAAACGTGACAGAAAACAGAACCTTTGTCGCACAGTGGCGGCTGATCCAAGGGCCGCAGCCGACACCTACGCCACCGGGCAACGGCGATCTGCCCCAGCGTGAGGCCTTTTTGATCGGCGTAGGCGACGCCGGATACCCGATCCCCATTAACCCGAGAGGCAATATCACCAGGGCGGAAGTGGCGACTATTTTCTTCCGTCTGGTGGAAGATGAAGTGCGTTACGAGTACTGGGCGCAGGAAAATCCCTTCGATGATGTAGCGTTGGAGCAGTGGTTCAACAATGCGGTCTCCACGACCACGAATCTGGGCCTCTTTGAAGGCATCGGCGATGACCTGTTCGCCCCACTCAACAACATTACCCGCGGTGAGCTGGCCGCAGTCCTGGTGCGATTCATGGAACGAGATCAGATCGGCCCCTTTGAGACATCGGACGATGCGGACGACGACCTGTTCAACGATATCGCCGACCACTGGGCGAGAGCGTACATCAACCGTGCGGCGGAAGCGGGGTGGATTGAGGGCGCTGAAGGTTTAGGTGGCCCCTTCCGCCCAGGCGATCCACTGGAGAGAGCGGAGGCGGCGGCCATGATCAACCGGATGTTTGAGCGTTTGATCGAGACGCCCGACTGCCGCCTGTACGACATGGTCACATGGCCGGACAACCAAGACGAGGAACAGTGGTACTTCTTGTACATGTACATGGCCACCAACTCCTATAGATACCGCTGGAGAACCGATAGTGACCGCTACAAGGAACTGGTTCAAATCATCGAACCCCGTGAGTGGTGGAGACTGGAGCGTCCGGACTCCGTACCGGCGGATATCTTTATCCGATCATAGTACGAGACATAGATAAGAAATAGCCAAAGCCCTAGTTATGATGCCATATCATAGCTAGGGCTCTGTGTTTTTGCAGAAAATAAAAGTTTGAATTTCAATCGGGAACAAACTGTATAATCAAAGCGTCTAATAAAACAGAAGTAAAAGACATAAGAAAAGAGGGTAAAAAATGTTGAATTTTAAGAAAATATCCCTACTATTGCTGACGTTGCTGCTCGTCTTGTCCTTTGCCGCCTGTGCAGATACTGAATCAGTGCCGCCACCGACGCCGGAGCCCACGCCAACTCCAATCGAAGAACCCGACTATGAGGAAGACGAGGAGGAGGACAACGGATACGAGCTCCCCGACATTGACTGGGGCGAATACGCTGTCATTGTAGACGGTGTGGGCGTTCCGGGCGCAAGTCTTGAAACAGTGGGGGATTCAATCTTCCCAACCCACGTCTCACTCCTGGCAGTGGCGGAGCGAGGGTTCGGTTTAGACGTTTTCTGGAATGTGCAAACGGACGAAGTTTTCTTTCCGGGATTAAATGGGAACATCCACTTTTTTGGGGGTTCGGCGGACTTTGATGTTGACGGCGAAACGATTACCTTAAATCAAGAATCTCTGCGGATTGGCGATGAAATCTACGTGCCTATCCTATTTTTCCGGGATGTGTTCGGCGCAGGCAGCGCATATTTCTCAGGGGGAATCGTCTCCATTAACACCGAGGGCGGAGATATGGAGTAATACTATTTCTCGGTAAAGGTCTACACCTTTCACCGAGAAGACGCCCGATTGCAGTGTCAAATTGATACCGTAACAACCCCCTCCGCACTGTGCCTTGTGCGGAGGGGGTTGTGCTAGTCAACCTTGAACATGCGTTTGAAGCGTTCTTCCATTTGGCATTTCCCATTCCTTGTAGGTCTCTTCCATATCGGCTCTCCTTTCTTCGAACTTTGGGGACACAGACCCCACCGCGGGCCGATATGAAAAAACGCAGCACAGGTTTCATGTGAACCCATACTGCGAACAGTTCAGCAACTCAAACGGCCATACATGCCTTGTAGAGATAGCACGGATGTGCTATACTGGACATGCGGTGGGGCCTTTGAGGTCATGTATGGGTGGCTGGTACACCTGTAACGATAGAGAGTTGGTACCTCGTCTATCGCCACCGCTTGGTTTTTTCAAAATGAAAAACAGCTTGCATATATAATATCATAAAATTCACTAAATTGCAACAAGAAAATCTCCCGGGGCGGGAGAGTCCGAAAAGGGATGATACACTGTTTGCGCCGTAGGGGCGCACATTGTGCGCCCGTCAACCGCTACCGCAACAAATCATATGCGGTATGTTCCCAACGTCCGGGCGAACACTGTTCGCCCCTACATATCTCCCGATATATCGCGTATCGAGAGATTTTTTTCATATCTTACACCTTACCCCATCAGCAGATACATAACCGCTTTCTGGGCGTGGAGCCGATTTTCCGCCTCGTCGAAAATCTCCTGGGCGTGGGCCTCGAAGACGGATTCTGTGATCTCCTGGCCTTTTTTGGCGGGGAGACAGTGCTGTACCATACAGCCGGGTGCGGTCAGGGCCATGAGTTCGTCGTTGATTTGATATCCTGAAAAGGCGATCTTGCGCTTTTCCACCTCCTCCTCGTGGCCCATGCTGGCCCAGACGTCGGTGATGATGACATCCGCGCCGGCGGCGGCGATTTTGGGATCCGTGGTGAGGGTGAACTTGGCATCCGTGACCGTGGCGGCGAACGCCAGGGCCTCCTCATGGGGGCCGTACCCGTCGGGGCAGGCGATAGAGACGTCCAACCCGCACTTGAGCCCGCCCACGATGAGAGAGTTTGCCATGTTGTTGCCGTCGCCGATATAGCAGAGTTTTAGCCCCGCCAGATGGGTTTTGTACTCCCGGATGGTCATGAGATCCGCCAGCACCTGACAGGGGTGATAACGATCCGTCAGACCGTTGATGACGGGGATATCGGACCAGTGGGCCAGTTCCTCCACGGTCTCGTGGGCGTAGGTGCGGATCATGATTCCGTCGCAGTAGCGGGCCAGGGTGCGGGCGGTATCGGCGATGGGTTCGCCCCGGCCCATCTGGCTTGCCGAACTGGAGAGGAACAGGGCGTGGCCGCCCAACTGGAACATGCCCACCTCAAAAGAGACCCGTGTCCGGGTAGAACTCTTCTCAAAGATCATGGCCAGGGTCTTGCCCTGGGGGAAGGAGTGGGGGATTCCGTTTTTCTGCTCGTATTTGAGTTGATCGGCTATGTTTAGAATCTCTTCGATTTCCTCACGGGAGTAGTCTAACAGTTTGAGTAAATCTTTTTGCATGGTGTAGTATCCTCCTATCGACCTCTTATGGGCCGTCTATTTACCTCTTATAACCGGTTTATTTTTGCAATACAGATTGTAATATTGCAAGCCCCGCGTCGATCTCCTCATAAGCGATGGTCAGGGGGGGCAAGAATCGCAGGGTATCGCTCCCGGCGGTGAGGGCCAAGAGGCCCGCATGGTTCAACTTCTCTGCCAGTTCCCTGTGACCGATCCCCCGGAGGGTGACGCCGATCATCAGCCCGGCGCCCCGGACACCTGCCACGTGGGGACTGTCCATCTCTAAGAGTTTGGCCTGGATATACCGGCCTTTATCCACGACTTCCGCCAATATCTCATCCGTGAGGATATCCAGCACTACAGCGGCGGCGGCGGCGCCGATGGGGTTGCCGCCAAAGGTGGTGGCGTGGGTGCCGGGCGTTAAAGTCCCGCCGCATTTCTCACTGACCAGAAATCCGCCCAGGGGGAGGCCGCCGGCGATCCCTTTGGCAAAGCTGACGGCGTCGGGGGCGATATCATATTGCTGGAAAGCGAATAGGGTACCCGTGCGCCCGATCCCGGTCTGGACTTCGTCGATGAGCAGGAGCAGATCCCGCTCCTTGCAAAACGCTGCAATCTCTTGGACGAACGCCTTCTCTAAGGGCAGCACCCCGCCCTCGCCCTGGATGAGTTCGATTAAGACGGCGCAGGTGTCCTGTTCACAGGCGGCTTTCACGCTGTCCATATCCCCCGCCAATGCGTGGCGAAATCCCGGGGTGAAGGGGAAGAAATGGTTGTGGAACACATCCTGTCCCGTGGCCGCCAGAGTGGTAATCGTCCGGCCGTGGAAGGACTGCATCAGGGTGACCACCGTACCACGATTTTTGCCGTATTTGTCGTGGCTGTATTTGCGGGCCAATTTAATCAGGCCCTCGTTGCTCTCGGCGCCGGAGTTGGCGAAGAAGACCTTATCCATCCCCGTGCGGCTACAGAGGGTCTCTGCCAGATGTGCAGCGGGGGCGGAATAGTAGAGGTTGGAGATATGGCCCAGCTTCATCGCCTGCTCGGTAATGGCCTGTACCCAGGCCTCGTTTCCGTAGCCGATGGAATTGACCCCAATGCCGGAGGCGAAATCGATGTACGCCTTGCCGTCAAAGTCGTAGAGTGTGGCACCTTGCCCGTGGGAGATGGCGATGGGGAACCGGCCATAGGTATCCATGACATATTGATTGTGGGCTTGCATCAAGTCTTGATTGGTCAAGATATTTCCCTCCTTGACTTTTATTATGGCAAGATTATCGTCCCGGCGCCTTCGTCTGTCAGCACTTCCACTAAGATGGAGTGGGGGATGCGACCGTCGAGGATCAGGGCGTCGGACACGCCTTGGCGGACGGATTCAACACAACAGCCCAATTTGGGGATCATGCCGCCGGAGATAATCCCGTCTTTGATGAGACCGGGTATTTGGCTCACATGGACTTCGGGCAAGAGGCTGTCCTCGTCTTTCGGATCCCGGAGCAGGCCCTTTACGTCGGTGAGCAGAATGAGTTTGGCAGCTTTGAGGGCGATGGCCAGCTTACTGGCGGCGGTATCGGCATTGATATTATAGGCGGATGGGCCGTCGATCCCCTGGGCTACGGTAGAGACCACGGGGAGATAGCCGTTTTCCAAAGCGTCGATCACGGGTCGGGGGTCTACGTCGGCGATCTCGCCCACCAGCCCCAGGTCTTGGTCGTCGGGCCGCTCCAACTTTTTCGCCCGGATCATGCCGCCGTCCAGGCCACAGAGGCCCAGAGCCCGGCCTCCTAATCGGCCCAGGGTGTCCACGATATTCTTGTTGACCTTGCCGCAGAGCACCATCTGGACCACGTCCATGGTCTCTTGATCTGTATAGCGCAGACCATCTATAAAGTGGGAGGTTTTGCCCAGCTTGTTTAGCATATCGTTGATCTCCGGACCGCCGCCGTGGACGACCACCAGACGGACACCCACCAGGCTGAGGAGAACGAGATCGCTCATAACGGCCTCGAAGAGTTCCGGTGCGATCATGGCGTTGCCGCCGTATTTTACGACAATGGTCTTGCCGTTGTATTTTTGGATATAGGGCAGGGCCTCGGCTAAAATCGTCGCCCGCTCCAGATGCTTGTCATTCATGATGATGCCCCCCTCTAAGTCCGGTATGCGCCGTTGATCTGCACGTAGTCGTAGGTCAGATCACAGCCCCAGCAGATGCTGGACGCATCCCCCGCCGCCATGTCCACGCGGATCTCGATCTCGTGGGGCGTGAGGACTTGGAGCGCCAGATCCTCGTCGAAGGACAGGCCCCGGCCATGTTCACACACCAGAACCTCCCCCGCCTCGCTGGCAAAAGATACGGAGATGCGCGCCGGGTCAAAATCGACGCCAGAGTATCCGGCGGCGCAGAGGATCCGGCCCCAGTTGGCGTCTTTGCCGAAGATGGCGGCCTTGACGAGAGACGAGGAAATCACACTCTTGGCGATGACCGTGGCGGTCTCCTCGTCGGGGGCGTTTTTCACGGTGCAGGTGATGAGGTGGGTGGCCCCCTCTCCGTCGGCGGCGATCATGCGGGCCAAATAGACACAGAGATCCGTGAGGGCCGCCAAAAAGGCGGTATAATCGGTGTCCTCCGCCCGGATTTCCGGGTTTTTCGCCGCGCCGTTTGCCAGGATGAGTGCGAAATCATTGGTCGAAGAATCCCCGTCTACGGAGATCCGATTAAAACTGTGGTCCACGGCGTGTTTCAGCGCCCGATCCAGGAGTGCGCCGTCAATGGCGGCGTCAGTCGTGAGAAAACAGAGCATGGTACCCATATTGGGGTGGATCATCCCGCTCCCCTTGGTGATCCCGCCGATGTGGACGGTTTTGCCGCCCAGGGACACGGCTACAGCGGCCTCTTTCTGGGTCAGATCCGTGGTCATAATGGCCTTGGCGGCGGCATCGGAGCCTGTGGCGTCAGCAGAGAGCGCTTGGCTGAGAGTTGCAATCCCCGCCTGTACCAGATCCATCTTCGGTGTCATGGACACGCCGATGACCCCGGTGGAGGCCACGGCGACCTGATCCACAGGGATACCCAGGGCCTCCGCAGTGCATGCACACATGGCCAGGGCATTTTCCTCTCCCTGGGGCGCACAGGCGTTGGCATTGCCGCTGTTGACCACAACCGCCGAGAGTGTCCCATCGGCCAGATGTTGTTTCGAAATATGTAGAGGCGCCGCCTTTACCACATTGCGTGTATAGACAGCCGCCGCCACAGCGGGGACAGTCGAAGTGATAATCGCCAGATCATTCTTCGCCTTTTTCAGCCCGCAGTGGAGGCCCCCCGCAGAAAATCCACGTGCGGCGCAGACGCCGCCAGGTATGAGTTGCATAATAAAAATATCTCCTTTATTTTTGCGGTTTAAAGTCCTGCCGTCTCCGGCAGGCCCAGCATAATATTCATGTTCTGGACAGCGGCACCGGAGGCGCCTTTGCCCAGGTTGTCAAATCGGGCGGTGAGCAGGGTGCGATCCCCGTCGCCGAAGACGAGGAGTTCCAGATGATTCGTCCCCACGTGGGCGTTGGCCTCAATGAAACCGGGGGATGCCAGAGATTCTTCCGCAGCAAAGGGCGGGACGGAGATAAAAGGCTCCCCCTGGTAGTGGGCGGCCAAGATATCCCGCAGATCGGGGGAGGTCAGCGCCTCTGTGAGTTGGCTCTTATGGAGCGGGATCGTAAGGGCGATCCCGGCGTAATAATCGTCTACGATGGGGATAAACAGGGGTGGCGCCGCAAGGCCGGACTGGGCAAGAATCTCCGGTATGTGTTTGTGGGCGAAGGCCAGACTGTATATCCTGGGGGCGTTTAGGGCTTCGGGGCGACCCTCTGCCTGATACTGGGCGATCATGGCCTTGCCGCCGCCGGAATAGCCCGTCAGAGAGAGGCAGGATAAGACCGTGTCAGGGGGCAAAACCTGGGCCGCAAACAAGGGCGCAGTGATGGCCAAAAAACCAGTAGAGTGCCAGCCGGGGTTGGATACCCGGGCGGCGGTGCGGATCTCGAATCGTCGATCCCGGGTGAGTTCGGGGAATCCGTATATCCAGCCCGGTGCCGTCCGGTGGGCAGTGGAGGCGTCGATGACACGGGTCTTTGGATTTTTAATCAGAGCGATGGCCTCTCTCGCCGCCTGATCGGGGAGGCAGAGGAAGACGAGATCGGCGGCGTTGAGATAGTCTCTCCGGGCGACCTCATCTTTGCGCACATGGTGGGGAATGATAATCTGTTCGATATCCGTCCGGCCCGTGAGCCGTTCCTCAATCTGCAGGCCCGTCGTGCCCTCTTGGCCGTCGATAAATACGATTGGTTTCATAGGGAGATTCCTTCCGGCGGGGGAAATAGGTACAATAGAGACAGTATACCAAAGAGTGAATTATTATGCAATCATGGATTCATGCTCTTTTTACATAAATTCGATGAACACAATCTTGATTTCCAGTGGCAACATGCACGAATTTGAATAATATTCATAAAAATGCGAATATTTAAAAGGGTATGTCCTAAAATAGTTGCTTGTACATGTTTCAACTAAATTTAGAACATGGTCTATTTAAGCCATCTGGAATGTGGGGCGAACTTGTGGTATACTATATCCCATGATTGGATTATTAGTGATCGTCTACATTTTATTCGTCAGTTTAGGCATGGTGGAGCCCCTATTGGGAGGCGCTTGGCCCACCATGTACAGCGATATCGGGGCAGATCCCGCCGTGGCCGGGGTGATTTCCATGTTCATCGCCGGGAGCACCATTTTGGCGGGAATTGTGAATGCCCGATTCCTGCGTCGATTTGGTGCAGGCGTAGTCTTTGCGATTAGTGTGGGCTTGATGGGACTCGCGCTCTTTGGATTTTCCATATCCTCCAGCTTTGTGGTGCTCTTGCTCCTGGCCATCCCCCTGGGGTTTGGCGTCGGGCACATGGATGTGGGGGCCAACAGTTTTGTGACGGCCCATTATAAGCCCCAGCACGTCAACTGGCTCCACGGATTTTGGGCATTGGGGGCCTCCATTGGGCCTATGATCATGGCCTTTGGGTTGGTGCAATTCCAGACCTGGCGGGCCGGGTACCGTATGGTTGGCGGTGTGCATTTGATACTATTGGTCGTTGTTCTGGCCCTCTTGCCCCTGTGGCGGCGGGCGTCGGCGGGCGAAACAGAGGCGGCGCAATCGGAGCAGGAGACGCCGGGGTTACTGGAACTGTCCCGCTTAAAGGGCGCCAAGGTCGGTGCGCTGACCCTGTTTTTTGCCGGGGGAATGGAGCTGGCAACCGGGCTCTGGGGGAGCACCTATCTGGTGATGATCCGGGGGGTTGCGCCCTACGTCGCAACGGGCTGGATGGCCATGTTCTATGGCGGCCTCACCCTGGGACGGTTCCTGGGGGGATTCCTCGTTATGCGACTGTCTGACCGGCAGATGGTGCGGCTGGGACAGGGACTCATGCTCCTGGGACTACTGATTATTGCATTGCCCTTTAACGCCCTGCTCTTGCCGGGACTTTTGCTCATGGGGTTCGGGGCGTCTCCCATTTTCCCCAATATCCTGCTGGGGACACCGCGCCGCTTTGGCGTCCGGTACAACTCCGCCATGATCGGGTTCCAGATGGCCTTTGCCTATGCGGGGATCAGCTTTTTGCCGCCCATCTTTGGTCTGGTCGGTACTACTGTGGGGTATGCGTTCTTCCCCCTCTTCCTGGCGGTACTTCTGGGCGGGATGATCGCCACCTCAACTATGCTGTATCGGCGATTCCCGGAGCAATCGAAGTGATGAGATACACGACGAGGAAATGAAAATGAGAGATTACGCATTTGAGACAAAGCGCCGCATTGCGTTCATCCGGGAGACGGTACAATCCGCCGGAGTGAGCGGGATCGTCTTCGGCAACAGCGGCGGGAAAGACTCGGCCCTTGTGGGAATCCTCTGCAAGCTGGCGTGTGATGACACCGTGGGCATTATCCTGCCCTGCGGGACGAGACAGAACTACGAATCGGATACATGGGATGCACAAGCGCTGGCCGACCAGTTTGGCATTGCCCGCCGGATCATAGATATGTCCCATGTGCAATCGGCCATGATGCAAGCTGTCGAGACTGGGGCGGAGTTATCTGACACCGCCCGCTCCAATATCGCGCCCCGCCTGCGGATGACGGCCCTCTACGCCATAGCTGCCAGCGAGGGGCGATTGGTGGCGGGGACAAGCAATCGGAGCGAGATATACGTGGGTTACTCCACCAAATGGGGCGACGCCGCCTGTGATTTCAATCCCATTGCCGACCTCACAGTCACGGAGATATACGAGTTTTTGCGCTATCTGAATGCGCCCGCCGGTATCATCGAAAAAGCCCCCTCCGGGGGGCTGTTCGAGGGCCAGACTGACGAGGCGGAGCTGGGTGTCACCTATTGCAGTATAGACGAGTATCTCTTCACGGGTGCGGCGGACGAAGCGGATCGGGCCATTATTGAGCGGCATCACAGGACCAGCGAACACAAGCGGCAGATGCCCACTGTGTTTGAGGGATAGATAAAAACCGAACCCCTCCGAGACGGATGCCATATCCGTTTCGGAGGGGTTTTGTGCGGCGCAGGGGCGGCAATCTGCCGCCCGCATATTGGACTGTGTATGCTATCTGTGCTTTCGCTTTATCTGCAAGAAAACGACGCTGAGACAGATTGCCAGATAGACCAGCCAAAAGGCGGGGAGTGCAAACAACGGAAATACAAGCATTGGATAGGGGGCGGGGATGCCGGTCAGCAGCATATTGTAGAGCAGCGACGGCGGGATAAAGGCTAATATCCAGATGTTGATTGTCCAGAAAAGCCGCTTTGCTTTCTCTGCATTCTGGGTGGAATTTGCGTGGCCGATCCCAAAGACCACACCCCCTACCGCCATCAGGATGAGACCGGCCACAATCGCCATAGGCGCCTGCTCTTCATACCAGAGCGCACTTGCAATGAGCAAGCCAATGAAATTTAATGCGGTGGCGATTATTACAAATATATTTGCGTTTACGCCGCTTTCGCCCATCTGCGTTTTCGTCTCGATCCCTTTTAGGATGTAATCCGTTGTCACTTCAAAGAAGTCGCTCAATATAATGACCTTGTCTATATCGGGGAGGCTCTGCTCGCTCTCCCATTTGGATACGGATTGGCGGGACACCCCGATTTTGTCGGCAAGTTCCTCTTGGGAAATGCCCTTGGTTTTTCGTAAGTGCTGAATTCGGTCAGCAATATTCATGTATGACACCTCTTTCTGAAAAGTAATGCCATTTTACCTATACTTCCGGTTGTAACGCCACCAATCACGCTTGGTTTTTTG
>Ga0123352_10000438_pt1 | contig 50497 bp, 42 predicted proteins | sample TergutLab28metaG_FD_89700 | JGI IMG/M metagenome (GOLD analysis project Ga0123352, IMG submission 89700) | Labiotermes labralis P1 segment gut microbial communities from Petit-Saut dam, French Guiana - Lab288 P1 | ecosystem: Host-associated > Arthropoda: Insects > Digestive system > Gut ... | reverse complement strand
GTAATTCTCGTCGGCTTTCAAAGGATTATGAAATATCTACTGATTCCGCTGAAAACATGGTGCTCATTTCAAATCTTCACATTCTTTTAAAGCGTTATTTCTAAAGTTGAATACAGCTTCTAAGCGGTGCATCTGTCCAACCTGTCTAGCGAATAATCTCGTTAAGCGGTGGATTGGCGGCGGGTTATTTTCGCGCCACCTGTGTAGATATCCAATACAAGTACCGCTGGCATACTCAAACAGAACGCCAACACAGCTTCCTTCAGATCTCTCAACAGTAATGTACAATGTACCTGATAGTGTTGGTATTAATTTTACGATAGGGTATCCACATCCGTCCAGATACGTTATTATACGCGTTGTTTGTATGGCGGCATCCGTAACCGTTGGCAAATAGAGTTTAAAAACCTTCCGCCCTGTCGGCGTTTGAATAAAAAACACCCGGCCTTGCGATGTCCTGTATAGGCGTATCCTTTCGCCTTTTATTGCATATTGCTGATTGATAAATGTTAATAGGTCGCTCTTAGCGACATATCGTTTCGTAAATTCCATTTTACCGGCTCCTTTCATTTTTGAATACAGAAAATGAAAAGCCAACCGGATTGCCAGCGACAGAATTTACTCCATGCAATCGTCGCTAACAAACACACGATTGGCTTTGCATGGAGCGTAGCTTCATGAGCATTTTTTTGCACGTAATTCTAGGCATATTTTCCTCCCTAATATTTTACCGCCAATGTTTCATCGGCGAACGTTTAGGCCAGCCGGTCAAACATGACAAGTAAATTTATAATGACTTTTTTTCATAGCTTGTTTGACATAAAATCTGTGGCTTTTTTCCCTAGCTATGTTGCAACAAACTTCAATCTGCAAACACTCATTCGCAGTTGCAATCCTCTTCAACTCATCAAACAGCATTGTTCCAACACCTAAACCTTGGTGTTTTTTTGAAATAATTATTTCTTGTATTTCGCCTATGCAGGCACAATGATGGAGTAATTTTTGAACATGAAGGCTTCCAAATCCAACAATACTTGATTCATCTACTACTAAAACATAGTGAACATCCTTGTTGTTTATATTATCTTGATAAACTTTTACAAAATTATTTTTATTCAAAACTTCGTTTTCAAGTTCGCATAAAAGTTTATAAACACTTTCCAAATGCTTAATGGTTGCCTTTATAATTTTCATTTGTCATCCCCTGTCCAATGTAATCTCATAATCTCCAGCTTGTTCATATTCAAACAACAACTCCCCGGCATAAGTCAAGCAGTTTGAATCTATTCCTATGGCGTAGAATACGTTTCCGTCCTTTTCACCTACAGCCGCAAAAAGCCCATCGCATTCTATTTCGCCGATTGCTCCTATTTGCGTTCGTAGTGCAGAGCCATATAGCAGGTGTCTATTGACAGCGATATACCATTTTTCGTCATCTATTGAAATTTCCCAATACATGCTTGTACCAATTTCTTTATAGCAAGAACTTATACTAGGCGGTGCATCACCCACAAAGGGTATAATTATTTGTGCAAAAATTGTATCACTATTGTCTGTACTGCCTTCTATGCCCAAGGCCGGCGCAGGTTCGCCGCCCAGCAGTCGCTCACCATCTTTTGCAACATATCCAAGCAAGGGCGATTTATTTCCGCAATAAAGCTTACAGTTTAATGCCACGTCACATTCGACAGCTTGAACAAGCACATTACCTGATTGGTTTGCGGTATACGCCCCATTGCTTGTGAGTTTTGCCATACCTGTATCCATCTGCCAATAGGAGCGGAAAGAATACTTATTATTTAAACTTGTAAGGGTATCAACCACAAAAACAAACGCATCCTTTATCCACATCATGCTTCTGGTGTGCCGCGCCGATATTGCCATGTCGGCCGCTTCCGGGCAGCCGTATCCGCCAGTGTAGGTGCTGACTGCTAGTGACGCGTTTGCAATGTCAGAAATTTTATCAACCCGTGCATCGGCGAAAGGAAGTTGAGGCATGTCGTTTACTACTACTGTATTGTGCATAAGAGTCTGCTTTCCTGCGGCAGTGAACGGGTCTTTTACATCATAATTTAATGAACCAGGGTCTAACAGCAACATGCGCGTGCCATCAAAAAACTGGATACTCCCACGTGCAGTATGGCTATGCCAGCCTGCGTAGTTGGTTACATCATATGTGACTATAGGCGAATTATCTGCCCATGACTTGCGGAAATAATATTGTCCAGCGTTAGGATAAATCCCAGCTAGTGAAAGAGGGAAATCAGCCGGTTTAAGCCCAAGCCTTTCAATTATATATGCCCTACTATCGACAAGCTTGGATACATCCACTGGGGGCGTTTTATCACACCAACGGCCATCATCGTTTAAACCCAATGTGCGGCCATCTGGAGCATATTGATGAATGTAATAATCCCACATTTTAATAATGCTTCTTGGTTCAATTCTAAGTTTCATCTCAGGCTTAGCTATCATTAGCAGGGCGTATGCGGTAAACACTTCTGTCATCCACACATGATAACCGCCGTTGTGCTCGATGTGGCTTCCATCTTGTTCAACCTGAAAGTGAAACGCCTCATTAATCCAATTTACTGCAAAGCTTAAATACTCTGCCGCATCTGGCAAGACATACCCCAAGAAAAACATTGTATCGCTTTGGCTTACACGCCAATTAGATAATGTAGACATATTCTTGCGCATAAAATGAAGCTGCTCCATAGATGAGTCATACATACGCTCAATGAAACGCCTATCGAAATACTTGCTTTTGCAAAGATATGGTATGCAGCCCCACCAGCCAGACAATTGTTTCGCGCCTAAGCGTATAGATGCGCTTAACGTGGTGTCCCCAAAAACAGCTACAGAGGCATTTGTCTCGTTTCCTGTATACGAGCGAAAGTCAAGCCATGCTTCTATGGTTTCACGGGCAATCTTCGCAAGACATTCGTCACGTTCCATACGAAACTGGAGTGTAATTGGGCGTAGCCAAAAAAAGCGATTGAGCTGTGCTCTCCACTCTTGGTTTTGGTTTTCTGGCCCAGTATAATCAATTTTAGAAAAATCATCATAATGATATTCCATGTTGGTGTTCTGAAATATTATGCGTCCGCGCCTTAAGGCATTGAGCCAGCCCCTATCATGTTTCGTTATCTCCCAAATGTTTGCTGCTTTGCCGATTGTGCGGCTGGCTTCTAATAAACTGATGTTTGAGCGGATTTTTTCTATATCAATCACATGTAAACTCCTCTGCATTTTAGATGTTTTGCTTCTGTCATTATTATTTGCCATTAGTTGCTTTAAGACCACCGGTGATTTGCCGACAGGTACTCTTCACATTTTTGAATGAATTGCATTGTTAATACATCAGCTTCATTTATCTTAAAAATAGTTGCTAATAAAACCGGCTCTAACCTAAGAATATCGTACGCCTCCAATTCCTCAGGGTCTATACCATATTTTTCACTTATATCTAACGGCGTTACGCGAAAATCAGTATATTTCCATGTAAAATATTGCGAATAACATTCCGAAGAAAATAAAGACATGCCAAAGTCAATAATATGGCTTATATGAACTGCTCCGTCTTTTTCAGCACCCATAATATTCATTGAAAATAAATCGCAATGGAAAAATACAGAACGATGAGTGCATTTTATTTTAGACAAAGCTTTTTTTAATGCTGAATCAATAATTTGAATTTTATCGCGAAAGACATCAACCTCTATGCAATCTTCATAAATAAGCTGCGTCATTTTTGCAACCGCACTGTGCCATGTTTGATGTTTACCTATAAGCCCACCGTCAAATGTATCCCCAAAAGAATCATTGGTTATGCCAGATATTTTAGAATAAAGAGTTTCATACTCTGCGCCTAAAGCCTTTTTATTTTCCTCGCTCAAATGAAATTCATGAATTAATTTTTCATTTATGAAATTTTCTACAATCCACGGCCTGCCAAATTGCAACCCCTCTTCGTCTGCTCTTATAATTTGTGGAACAGGAATTCCTACTTTGTCACACAGAGTTATTCCCACAACTTCTTTTTAATTTGAAATAATTGTGTGCGCGGAATCGCGAATGGTTTCTCAATTTTTATAAACAACGGTATATCATGTTCACTACACAAAACTCTATATGTAGCATTTTTATATCCATCTGTTATTATGTTTTGTGATATAAGGTTGCAACTGCTTCCAAAAACGCCTTGTAAAATTGGATTTATTAATGCTTCCATGACACTACCTCCACAAATAAAACTCAATTATAATCATCTTATCCATTGCATTTACAAATCACATAATCGTATTATAACAAAATATTAAGCGCGCGTCGCGTTCCCCGTAGCGCAGCGAGGAAGCGGAAGCGGGCTTTACCTGCTGTAGCGAGAGGGCTGTAGGGGCAGAGCCCCTACTTATATCGAAGGAGGCCAATATGAACATAGCAAATAACATCCTAAAACACAGCTTGCAAAACGTATACTTTTTTGTAGGCACAGCCTGCGGCGGCAAAACCACAATGGGAAGAGCACTGGCAAAGAAGCACGGCCACACTTACTACAGTGATAACTGGAACGAAGACATTTTCAAAGTATGGCAGTCAATTATTAATGAAAAATATCAGCCCAATTCTACCAAAAGAAAAGAAATAGATTGGGAAGTATATTTCAGCAGGTCTGTAGAGGAATTTTTAGCCGACACAAAAGATAACCATGGCGGAAGTGAATATGTGTCATTTTCTATTCTTGAGCTTATTAAATTATCTCAGACCAATAAAGTAATAGCAGACGTTTGGATAGATGATTTCGACTTTTTATTGGAAATTTCCGACCGTAGCAGAATCGCCTGTTTGCTGGCTCCCGGTGAGTTAATAATACGCGATTATTACCAGCGCGACGACCATAAGGATTTCACAAACTGCATTAAATCTTTGAAAGACCCGGAGAAAAAATTTGAAACACAAAACGAACTTTTTAAGCTGGGCGCGATAGAAATGGCCGAAAAAGCTAAACAATTCAACTTCTTTAGTATAATGCGCGGTGAAAACAGCACAATCGAAGGTACAATGAAATTATTGGAAGATCACTTTGGGTTTTAAATATTAGGTATCTGCCAGTCAATAGGCTTTTGCCCGCTCTCTTGCAAAAACGCATTCACCTTAGAAAAATGCCTGCATCCAAAAAACCTGCCACCCGCCAGCGGACTTGGGTGCGCGGCCTGCAAAATCAAATGCGCAGGGTTATCAATAATTTGCCCTTTTGCGTGGGCGTCCTTCCCCCACAGCAAAAAGACTATAGGCTCTGTTCTGCGGTTCAATAATTCGAGTACAAAATCCGTAAATCGTTCCCAGCCCTGCCCTGCATGGGAGCGGCTTTTTTTTGCCTCTACCGTAAGTACGCTGTTTAGCAGCAAAACACCCTGTTCTGCCCAGCTAACCAAATACCCGTTGTTGGGAATAGCGCAGCTCAAATCCACCTCAAGCTCTTTAAAAACATTCGCAAGTGAAGGCGGTGTTTTAACCCCGGGGCAAACGGAAAACGAAAGCCCATGAGCCTCACCCGGGTTAATGTATGGGTCCTGCCCCACTATCACAACTTTAACATTTGCGTATGCGGTAAACTTTAGCGCGTTAAAAATATCGTGCATATTTGGGTAAATTGTTCTGGTCGAATACGCTTGTTTCAAAAACCTGCGAAGGTTTTGATAGTAGTTCTGCGCAAACTCATTTGCCAAAAGTGCGTCCCAGTCGTTGTTTAGTTTAACCATGCAATTCATCCTTTCCAGTAGCCTTTGCCGCAAGTTTATCAGACGTACTATAATAATTCAATTTAAAATTTGACGTGATGGTTCACAATATAGTATAATAATCGTATGTGCGCAAATTTGCGTAATTGTTTTAAAAGCGGCTCCGCCCGCTTCCCGTGGGGCAGCGCCCCATTTTAATAGGAGGAAGTAGAAATGCACGCATTAATCAAAGAGCTAGAGCAATCACAAATGAAGGCAGAACCTTCTAGCTTTAACATTGGCGATACCGTTCGCGTACACGCCAAAATTGTTGAAGGCGCGAAAGAAAGAATTCAGATTTTTGAAGGCGTAGTTATCAAGCGCCAAGGTGGTAGCTTACGTGAAACATTTACCGTACGCCGTCTTTCCAGCGGCATTGGCGTGGAAAAAACATGGCCATTGCACTCACCACGTGTAGACAAAGTAGAAGTTGTGCGCCGCGGTATTGTTCGTCGTGCAAAGCTATTCTATTTGCGCGACCGTATTGGTAAAGCCGCCAAAATTAAAGAGGCCATTTATTCTAAGGCTAAAAAATCGTAAATGTTTAAATTCCGCATAGAAAACCCCTTTCTGCGGGGCTTAGTGGAATGGATAGTAGTCATTGGGCTGGCAATCTTGCTTGCGTTAGTAACCCGCAATTTCATTTTTAGGGTAACTCGTGTCACGGGTTACTCTATGAATCCTACCCTTAACCATGGTGATGTGCTAATTCTTAACCGATTTTCGTATCTGTTCACATCCCCGCGTGTTGGGGATATTGTAGCCTTCCCCTACCCTTCTGACCCGTCTGAGTTCTTTATCAAACGGGTTATTGCTGCATCGGGGGATGAAGTTGACATACAGGGCAATCAATTTATGGTTAACGGCATTTTGTTGGAAGATTCATTTTCTGCTGGTACGGTTCGGTCTGTAGGAAACGTAAACTTCCCGCTTATTATAGACGAAGGGTATTTTTTTGTGCTGGGTGATAATCGCAATGCCAGCCGGGACAGTAGATATACATCTGTAGGCAATGTGCGGGGCAATGATATGCTTGGCCGGTCATTTGTACGAATTTGGCCAATCGCCAATTTTGGGCGGGTGGACTAATATGTCCGATATGCAAATCCAATGGTATCCAGGTCATATGACCAAAACAAAACGAATGTTGATTGCCCAAATGGGCCTGATTGACGTCGTTGTAGAAATTTTGGATGCACGAATTCCATTGTCGAGCCGCAACCCAGACATCGATAGCCTGGCGCGGGACAAAAAACGCGTTCTGGTGCTTAACAAAGCCGATTTGGCTAACCCTAAAATTACAACCCAGTGGGAAGAACACTTCCGCAAGCTGGGTTTTTTCACATTGCCGCTGCATGCCAAAGAAAACGACAAGAAAAAGAGCGGCGTATCCAAATTTTCGGAAATGCTAAGAACCATCATGCACGAACGGGCCGAAGCCCAACGTAAACGCGGGCGCATTAATGTTTCCACACGTGCAATGATTGTAGGCATCCCCAACGTTGGCAAGTCTACATTCATAAACTTACTTGCCGGGCGCGCCAGCACCAGCGTTGCCGACCGTCCCGGAGTTACCCGCGGGCGGCAATGGATAAAAATTGATGCAAGCATAGACTTGATGGATACCCCAGGCGTCCTGTGGCCAAAATTTGAAGACCCGGACGTTGGCCTAAAGCTGGCCTGTACCGGCGCCGTGTCCGACAACGTTGTAGATCAAGTGACTTTGGCGGAAAATTTGATAGGGCTGCTTCAAACAGTAGACCCTGCGTCACTTGAAACACGTTATAAAATAAATTTAGGCGAAAATGATAACAGACAAATATTAACCGAGATAGGCAATGCACGAGGCTTCAAAATGAAGGGCGGCGTCATTGATATAGAACGTGCGGCAATTATATTGCTGGACGAATTCCGCGGCGGTAAACTTGGGCTGATATCACTGGAATCGCCAAAATGAAAGGATTTTGCCATATGATACGTACTAGATATGCCCCCAGTCCAACGGGCTTTATGCACATCGGCAACTTGCGAAGCGCATTGTACGAATATCTAATAGCCAAACGCGAGGGCGGTGCTTTTGTTCTTCGCATAGAAGATACCGACCAGGACCGCTATGTAGAGGGTGCAGCCGACGCCATATTCGAGACGCTTGACCTAACCGGCCTTAAATTTGATGAAGGCCCGGGTGTTGGCGGCGCGTATGGCCCGTATATCCAAAGCCAGCGTAAAGCAAATTATATGCCGCCTGCAAAGCGTCTTATCGAAAGCGGCCACGCATATTATTGCTTTTGCGAAAAGGACAGGCTTGACAGCCTTGCAGACGAACGCGGCATAAAAAAATATGACCGACACTGCCAGAGCTTGCCCACAGCAGAAATTACAAGCCTTTTAAACAGCGGCACACCCTATGTAATTCGCCAGCTTATCCCCGAAGGTAAAACCACCTTCCACGACGAAGTTTTTGGTGATATAACCATTGACAATAAGGAACTAGAAGACCAAATTCTTATAAAATCTGACGGTATGCCAACCTACAATTTTGCCAATGTAATAGACGACCACGACATGGCAATTACCCATGTTGCGCGCGGCAGCGAGTATTTGACATCTACGCCAAAGTATAAACTTTTGTACGAGGCATTGGGTTGGGAAGTCCCAATTTTTGTACATTTGCCTTTATTGCAAAACGAAAACGGACAAAAATTGGGCAAACGCAACGGAGCCACATCTATCCCAGATTTCTTAAAAGCAGGATTTTTGCCGCAGGCTATTATAAACTACGCAGCTCTTTGCGGCTGGAGCCCATCGGATAACAAGGAAATTTTCTCTCTTGCAGAATTGGAAAAAGTCTTTGACGCGAAACATATAAGCAAATCCCCATCCACATTTGACATTGTGAAAATGACCTGGGTAAATGCAGAGCAAATAAAAGCCATGCCCCCGGAGGTTTTTTGCGAGATGGCAACTCCATATTTAAAAGAAGCGGTAAAAAAACCAGGCATGGATTACGCCGCCCTTGCAAAAATGACTCAATCCAGAGTAAATTTTGTTAAAGAATGCGGCGAACTTGTAGATTTTATAGATGAATTATGCGACTATGATATCGAACTTTTTATCCACAAAAAAATGAAAACAGACCCGACAATTGCAAAACAAGGGTTGGAAGTAGCTATCGCCGCGCTAGAGCCGCTAACCGAATGGAGCCACGACGCACTGGGACAGGCCATTTCAAAAGCTGCCGAAGATAGTGGACTTTCTAAAGGACAAATTTTGTGGCCAATACGCACGGCACTGTCCGGCAAACCAACAACCCCATGCGGCGCAACAGAAATTTGCGAACTGCTTGGCAAAGAAGAAACACTTAAGCGGCTAAAAGTCGGATACAAAAACTTAATTGATTAAATTTAAAAACAGGCTCCTGATTTTCAGAAAGCCTGTTTTTTTTTCATTAGACGTGCCTTTGAAGCGCAGGCATTCTAATAATGTTTAACCCATTCAGTTCTAAATCAGCAAGGGTGATTAACTGTTGGTCCAACGCCTCCCTCAAGGTGACTTCCATGCCATCTTCAAATGTCAGAATTATCGAACCAGACATTATCGCAGATAAATAATATCTATTATATTCGTCCGAATAAATATACTCCAATGCAGTAGGAAATGCCAAGTCTGGAATATAAATCGTTACTCGTACGTAAGGTTCAACAGGCAATGGTTCCGGCGGGTTTGGCTCATTTATCTCAAGTTCAAACACACGCAAAATCGCAATTATACTCTGCTCCCTCGTATATGGATGCAGTGGCGAAAACATATAGTTGCCTGTACCAATCATAATTCCATGGGCTACAATTCCTTCAACACCAGAGACTGCCCATGATGATATTTCGGCACTGTCGGCAAATACAAGCGGTGCACCGCGAAGGGGGTGCCCTATTGCCTCTGCCAGCCGCGAAAGGAGCACTGCCGCCTGTTCGCGTGTTAATGTAGCGTCTGGATCAAAAAGGTTGTTCCCAACACCAGAAACGATTCCAATGTAGGCTGCCTTTTCAACATATCTGTCGTTGGTATCCGCAAAGGTTGTACGTCCAGTAATTTCGTTATCCAGCATTTGATACAAATAAACGGCTAGCGCAGTAAACTCCGCCCGTGTGATGGGTTGGTTAAAATTTGACTGCAGGTTTTGTGGTACAAGGCGCAGGCGTATTGCCCTGTGTACACATTCAGTCGTCCATGAAGATAACGTATCATAGGCATAACTATCACCACTTACCGTCGTTAATATCGTGGCAACCATCACTAAAGACAGTACCAATGCGGTTAATTTTTTCATTCGTTTCATATTCGGCCTCCCGTAAGTATCTTATTTTTCACTCAATTACAAATGCTAATACAAATCTTTCCCAAGGCTTAATCCAGTACATGAAGCCCGGTTCATGGGGATTAAAATGCCCCAGCGAAATTACATACTGCCCGGCAGGGAGTTCGCGCTCCCAATCGATAGTTTGATACACATGTTGCCCCGGGTGAACAGCAGTGGTGTCAAATGTCATTGCTCCGCCTCCGCTAATTTCAACTGTTACACGGCGCAGGTTTGCATCCTGGCCAGAGAATGTGCTATCAAAGGATTCTCGCAGGCGATTCCAACCGCGCCCATCCTCTTGAGAGTAGCTTTCGATCCAGTAACCTGTCCAAGGGGTATAGAAGATGCAGTCAGATACATTTTTCCACTGGATTGTCATACCCGCTGGTGTGATTGCTACATCTGTGACAACCACGTTTTGCTCAAACATTGGGTTCAATTGCGTGTTTCCTGCATATTCATCAAATGCATTTTGCGTAATGTTAAATTCACCTGTAATAATATGACCCGCGCCTACCGAACCAAAATGCGATATAAGTTGATAGCGTCCCGGCGGCAACTTTCCAAAACGTTCTGCCCAGCTTTCACTTATTGCAATGGTTCCTCCCGCACCAATTAAAACTTGATAGCGCGCCGGTGTATCAAGCTCGTAAATATTCTCCCAGTTCCCATATACATATTTTTGCACAATTGACGGCCCATTGTATAAGAAGTCCTGTGATGTGTGGTTTGTTACATTAAGCTGTAAGCCAGTGGGTGTTACGTCGTAAACATTAATATTTATATTGATGGAGGTTGGCAATGTGCCGCCCAAGTTCATGGGAGTGTTGTCATCAACGATAAATTCTACCATTAGTATTTCCTGCACGCGTGGTGCGCCGGGACGCATGTGATCCTCCCCATGCCGGCGCATAATCATGTAGCGGCCGTTTGCCAGCGCACCATGCAGCCACTCAAAGTTAAAGCTATCCTCAATGACTTCCCCACCCTGCATTCCAATGCCAAGGCTACGTACAAACCAATAACCTTCATAAACAACTGGTGCTGGCTTCCATCCGTTTTCGTAAACCAATAAGCGATAGTCCAGCCCATGCATAAACGATTGCGTTGATATATTAGCTGCGCTAAAAGCAAGCCCCGTTCGGCTTACAGCCACTTCACTTGCCAGTATAATAATATTGCTTGTACCGCCCGCAATTTGAAACGCCAGGCTATCACACTCCCTGTTGTCGCGCATTGCTTGCAATTCTGCAGAGATAGGCGGTACATCTTCCGTAAAGTGACACCACCCAATCACATAAAAATCAAATATGAGCGTCTTATAAAGCTGCGTCAAATTTGAATCGAGGAAAAAATCACGCTCAAAGGTGTATATCCCCGTTGGACGCGCAGTACGTCCCCAACTAACATGGATTTCCTTTGTGTTTCCGTGATTTATTAATTGCACTCCCGCTGGGTTATTCATCTCTGTAAACGCGACAGAGTCTACACGAAAATCGTCATTGTAATACAGCCGTATACCAGCTTTGTTGCGTAGTAAAAATCCCACACCAAACTCATTTGAAAATGTCTGCACTGCTTGTAAGCCATTAATATCTATGTCTGTCGTTGACATAAAAATGGACATGTCAGGCTGTGACTCACTTTCATAGCTGATATTTTCGTACATACAGGCAGTAAGGCTCGCTATCACTAGAGTCAAAACTACGGTCATTAACCTTTTTGTGGGCTTCATTTTATCAGACCTTCCTCTAACCTCTTTCTTATATAACCGGCCTTATTAAACAAATATTACAGTGACTTGGCTGCCATTTTAAAGCATTGCAATTCCTGCTTGGTTTTCGCTATCCCAATCCACCCTTGCGCCAAAGGCGTACATTATAAAACGCAAAGGAATAAACGCGCGAGAGTCTACTACCGTTGGTACACCTAAGCTTTCTGGTAATTCTACATCCATTAGAATAGATAATAAACCATCTGGATGGAAAATTAACGCAGAGCGGGTGTCGCAGCACCAATCCACCTCTATGCCAAGTGCTTCTGCAACAGTGCGCACTGGTACCATCATACGGCTGTTTTCATAATCCATAAATGGTGCCGCAACGCCTGTCATTTCCACACCGTTCCGCAAGAACGTAATATGCCCTATCGTAAATACCAATTCAATAGCGGTATCCTCTACATATACATGCTCGCCTAGTAAAGTCTCGTACTGAGGGTCTTCTTCCAACACGGTGATGTCTGGTGGTGGTTCTACGGTCGGAGGTTCTTGGGCGGTTGTTGGTGCAGGAGTTGGTCTGATGATTGGCAGCGGAGGCATAGGAGGAATAGAATGCGACGGTGCTTGCGGCGGCGTCAGTATCTGTGTCCAAAGTGCGGTTATGGTTATATCTCCGGTTACATTTGCAAATGATGCCGACCAACCGGCAAAGTTATAGCCTGTGCGGGTCAGAACTGGTGCAACTGCGTCGTCGCCCTCTTCAATTGTTTGAACAAGTTCGCCGCCGCCTGTACGTGTACCCCCGGCTGGTGCGAACGTTACGGTGAACATTGGCGCTGCAACTACGCAATCTACCCCGTCGCAGTCGTCGTAAAGATCGCCACAGTACGGGCATATGATTTCAATATAAATTACGTAGTAGAGCCTAAGACCAACAGCGCCAAGATGGAACTCTTGATACCAGTTGACACGCAAGCCAAGGTAGTCGCCATGGTTAAATGTGTGTGGCACAGATACGTTGCTGGAAGCATTCGGGTGATTAAAACCACCTTGGAAAGTAGCAAACGTCCAAGTAGACATATTAGTTATATCCATTACTGTACGCACATGCGATGATGGGAAAGCTACAGGTTTAAACATGCCCCTGTGGCCAACAAGATCAAATTGGATTTCCGCATGGTTAACGCTGGGGTCAAAGTTTGGACCGGCAAAGTAACCAGCATAATCATTATTGTATGGCGGGTTAGTATGGACGGCACCAAAGCCTGCGTTGGTACCTTCAGAATTAGCAAAGAGCCTAACATCTGTTGCTTGCGCCGGGGTTAGCCTTATTACACCAGGTACAACAGCCATCGAATTTGCATGCGGCACACCTAAATCCGCATACACACCGTTGATACTAAGCCAGCGTATATAAACGGGGAGGACTGTTACCAACGCGTCAACCGCGTCTTGCAGATTATCAAGTGCGACATTAACTGCCGCTTGACTTGTGCCTGTGCCAGCAAGCACTAATCTGGCCGTGACCAAATACGGTTGCATTGCCGCCCAGCTTTCATCTGTAAAACCGTCTTCGTTTAGGCTGTCTACATAGTCTACCAACATTTGCAGGGCACTAAAGTCTACACAATTGTCCCCGTCGCAGTCATGATAGAAATCGCCACAATACACACATATGATATGCACCGTAACGGCAACGGTTGGACGGTCATCTGCACCGCTATGGGGAGCTGTGCGATACTGTACTCCAACAACAACCCCATGTTTAAGTGTTTGCGCCCGATGGAGAGTACCCCCGGTAAACCACCTAAAGTCATTTTCAGGAGGCTGACCATCGCCAATGTTGTTATTCATCATCCATGGAGTAATACTATCGCCGGGTACATGCACCCTGGCCCTAAGCGCCCCACTGTTGCTATCGCCGGTTGAAAGTGTTCCGGTAATATTGTTAACTGGTGAAGCTGACATAGCTGCCGCCTGTGCTGGGGTTAGGCGTATAACACCCGGCATAACAGGAACTGACGCAGAACCAAAGCCTTCTGTCGCGCCAGTCATATCCGCATGAATAACCGTACCGCCAATTGTGAAGCTAACACCCGCAAACAGCAAATTCGGCAAACGAGCCAACGCATCAACCGCATCTTGCAAGTTTTCCCATGCGGCGTCAACTTGCGCTTGGGTAGTATTATTGTCGGCAAGCACTAATCTGGCTTCGTCCAGATATGGCTGCATAGCTGTCCAACTTTCGTTGGTAAATTCGCGCTCGTCCAAGTTATCCACATAGTTTATCAAGAACTGCAGGAGGCCGAAGTCCGCGTCGCCCTCAATCAAAAACCCGGCAAGCATTGGTATGTTTCTACGGATTTCACCTGCTACAAGATGAGCCATCCTTTGCGCGCCATAGGCAGTAAGATGCGAATTGCTTGTGCTTAAAAATAGTGGTTGAGAACCGGCATAGCCAAGTTCAATCAGCAGTTCATTACTTCTTGCGGTCATGTCTATTAAGGCTACGCCCTCGCGCTGGGCCAGTTGACGCACGGCAATAGGAAAGGCGGTATGGGAGCAAACAAAAGACCCGCCGCCCGGGAAGTTACGTCTTGCCATTGGGGTAACAAGCACCGGAATTGCACCTGCTGCCCGTACCGCGTCAATCATAATTTGCAAATTATCTTGGAAGGTTGTGAACTCCTGACCGGCCTGGTCGTTGTGCGCAAACTGAATAAAAATATAGTCATCCGGTTCTACGGCATTCATCATAGCGTCAAAGCGGCTTGACGCTATAAAGCTGCTGGTTGACTCACCAGAACGCGCGTGGCTGACTACTGTTGGGCCACCCGGGATAATATGATCAGGAAGTTTAACAGCCCACCCTACATTTTCGCCAGCGGGATTATACTCTGCAGTAGAGTCGCCCGCAATAAAGATACGCGGCGGCGTTAAATTAATGCCACCATCGACCCCTATCACTTCAAGGTAATACACCAGAGGTGTTTCATCTTGCGGTTCTTCTACAGGGTACTCCGGCGAGGCATACGCCACATTAACCATCCCAAACACCATAATTCCAGCAATACACAATGCAAAAGCCCTTCGGAAACAGCGAACAATACTTTTTTGCATAAAAGCTCATCTCCTTTTTTAAAATATAAGTAAAATTTTAGACAAGCATACCATAATTAGGGTAAATATGAAAGTGGAGAATTTCAAAGCAAAAACCAGCACCTTTTTGTTGGTGTCGGTTTTTGCAAGAGTATTTTTATGCGAATATCAGGGCTTAACTTAAATATAGCGTCTTCATTTTATACTTTTTCCAGCGATTGAAAAGATTCTTATTTGCACGAAACAGTTCATCGTTGCCTAAAAGAGGGTTAGAGACATACTTGCCGCTACAAATATATTTGCGTTGGGCGTCTTCGTAGCGGTAAACAACACCTTCCGGTGCGCCTATTGCGCCATGATAGCCGTTATCTAAAAGTTGTAATGCCATCTCGGTTGATATCGACTCCCCTATATGCACCAACCCTGCGGTTACAAAGTTGCTAATAGCAACACGTTCTCTAAACGTAAAATAAGGTAGCCGTTCGGCATTTTTGATGATGTCAAAAGCAATAAATGGTTCATGGGGCAACCTATAGCTTAAAGTGTGCATCTTTACCATCCATTCCCCACATATGCGTTCACCATCTTCCAACACCTGTAGAAAACGATGAGCATTTTCCTCTACAAAATCAGCAAAGGCATTTATCCAAGGCAGTGGGTTAGCACGGCAGTCGTAACCCTTCTTTATGAGTGGGTGTAATAAGTCACCGCGTCGCAAAACTGCTGCATTCATGCCATCTACTTTTTCGGTCACAATTACCATATCGGCATTTACGCGCCGCCGCTCCGTCAGCCATTTCGTCTGCTGATCTCCTAGAAGCTTGTCCTCGGAATCAATCATTTTTGATCCAGGAAGATGCTGGATTGTAGCAAAGGCCTTAGGTATCACTTTTTCTTGTTGTATTTGCGCTAATATCACATGAACGCCTCCCAATCAAATTTGATATACAGCTTAGTTCAACTATTCCACGAAGTCCACGTCTAATGCGTCTGATCACGCATAAAATAATGTAAATTCCTTGACTTCATGTACGATATAAATTACAATAGATGCATGCTTATTATAGACAGAACCGAGACGTTTGCCAAATGGCTACGCAAATTAAAAGACAGAAGAGCCAAAGCCGTTATCCTTAGTCATATTGACAACATGGAAGAGGGCAAGATGGGCAATACTAAGTCTATTGGCAGCGGAGTCTATGAGAAAAAGATAGACTATGGCCCTGGCTATCGGCTTTACTATTGTAAGCGTGGCAATGATTGGGTCTTATTACTCTGTGGTGGAGACAAATCCACACAGCAGAAAGATATTAGCCAAGCAAAAGCAATCAAGAAAGAGATAGAGTAAATGATATCGCCTAATTATGGCAATAAGCGGCCAAAAGGCCAGAAAGGTTCAGATAAACAAAATGAGTGAAAATATAAAAATCAGCAAATGGAATACAGCGGAATTCTTAGAGAGTCAAGAAGATATTGACGCTTATCTTCAGGTTGCTTTCGGAACTGGAGACCCTAAACAAATAACTAAAGCCCTTGGTAATGCAGCTAAAGCACAAGGCATGATGAATATTGCTAATGAGACAGGCTTGACCCGTGAGCATCTTTACACTAGCCTCAGCGAAAATGGCAATCCTACGCTACAAACCTTGACTACTGTCATAAACACTCTAGGCTACCAATTAGCAGTTGTACCTAATCGCAGTAAACAGCGCGTGGAGGCCTAATATTACAGCAACTGCAGAGCAGCGGTATCATGGTATAAAAAGACCCGCAGGATTACGGCAAAACCGCTAAAAATCCTGTGGGTCTTTTGTCTAACTCCAAAAAACATTTTGCTGCCCGAGACCGGAATCGAACCGGTACGATATTGCTATCGCAGGATTTTAAGTCCTGTGCGTCTACCTATTCCGCCACTCGGGCCAGTAGTGGTTGTATCAGCGATAGATAGTATACTCTACAAAGCCGTTTAGCGCAACGCCTTTTTTGCAATATGTCGAATTAATATTTGATTCCCGTGATTTTTTTTGTGATATAATGCATTAGTATTTTTACTTTCCCTATGCGTGTATTTCTGTAAAGATACGGTTCAAAGTAAGCGAAATAATGCAGTAAATATTTGCTTCCAGAGATGCTGGCGGCCAAGTAGAGAAAATCTCGTGGCTGGCGGCATTTTTAATATAATAGGTGAACGGAACGCGCACGTTGCGTGCATTTGGGTTATCCGGGCGGCCAAGATGGACTGTGATAAACTCTGGTATAATAACCTCGCTAAGTACGCGTGGGCGGATAGATGTTTCTGGCGGACGTTCCATACTGCGTTCGCCTGGTGCAACCAAGTTGTGCGGCGGTGTATAATAATCATGCACCTGTCCGCTTTCTAAAGCGGGCATCATATCTATTGGAAGCACGCTGGTTTCGGTATCCAAAATTTCCACACCATGTACTATTGCGGTCACAAAGCCTTCTGCTTCGGCTTTTACATCGCAAATTGAATAGGGGATACCTTCGTAATTTGGGTCAAGGGTTAGCTCGACAGACGGTGCTTCCAGTGGTACGCTTTTGCCAATTCCGTTTTCATCTGTTACTAGCTCATAAAGGATATTGTCACCATTAAAAATAGTGATTTTAGCGTTTGGTACCGGCAACGCGCCGTTGGCCGTAGTTGTTGAAACTTGCAGGAAACCTGTTCCCATGTGGTAAACCCTCCTTATTCTAATGGGGCCCCGCCTCGATTTTTATATTTGCGGTATGCTCAATATAATATGCACCAAATCGGAAACAGGTTCTAAAATTAAAGGAGCTCATTATGCGAATTATTAATCACCCAATATTGGATTTTACGCGAAATGCGCAAATAAATTTTACTTTCGACGGGGCCGCGCTTTCTGCATATGAAGGCGAGACAATTGCGGCGGCGTTGCATGCGGCAGGCTTTCGCACTTTGGGGCACAGCCACAACGAGAAAAGACCGCGCGGGCTGTATTGCGCCATTGGCAATTGCTCGTCTTGCATGATGATGGTTAACGGCGAAGCAAATGTTAAAGCATGTGTCGAGCTTGTGCGGGACGGCATGGTTGTAAAAACCCAACAAGATAAGGGGAATCTCGTATGATAGAAACAGATTTACTTATTATAGGCGCGGGGCCGGCAGGACTTTCTGCCGCGGCACAGGCTGCAGATGCCGGGGCAAATGTGCTGTTGCTGGAACGCAGCCATGTTCCCGGCGGGCAACTGCTAAAACAAACTCATATGTTTTTTGGCTCGGAAAACCAGTACGCATCATACAGAGGTTTTGATATTTCGGATATTTTGCTTGATAAGCTTGGGCCTTCGGTTCAGCTAAAATTAAATTCTACCGTGCTGGCGGCCTATGACGACGGCATTTGGACATCAGAAATAGACGGCAAATACGCAAAAATAAAACCAAAGGCTGTGATAGTTGCTACGGGAGCAGGAGAAAAAAGCCTGCCCTTCCCCGGGAATGACTTGCCGGGAATATGCGGCGCGGGGGCAATCCAAACCCTGATGAACCAGTACGGAATCAAGCCAGCACAGCGCGTTGTAATGCTGGGCGCGGGCAATATTGGGCTTATTGTAAGCTATCAACTGCTTCAGGCCGGTGTTGAAGTTTTGGCCGTAGCCGAAGGCAGCCCCAAAATAGGCGGCTACTTGGTACATGCGTCTAAACTTGCACGCATGGGTGTACCAATTCTTACGTCCCACACAGTTAAACGCGCAGATGGTGGCAATAAGCTGGAATCTGTTACGTTATGGGAAATTGACAGCAAGTGGCAGGGCGTTGCCGGTACGGAAAAAGTTTACCCGGCGGATACTTTATGTATCGCGATAGGACTTTCGCCATTGTCGGAGCTATTGTGGCAGGCAGGCTGCAAAATGCAGTTTGTGCCGGTACTGGGCGGATATGTACCTTTTAGAGACGAAAATATGCGCACATCCATAGAAAATATTTTTATTGCCGGGGATGTTGGCGGAATAGAAGAAGCTTCTGCAGCAATGGTGGCCGGAAGACTGGCCGGGCTCTGTGCCGCGGCACAGCTTGGCTTTGACATACAAGACCTGGACGCAAAAAAGCAGGAGTGCTATACACAGCTTAGCGCGTTGCGCCGCGGACAAATGGGCGAACGGATACAGGCCGGTGTTTCACAAGTAATTATGTAAATTGGAGGTAATTATATGCTAGAAAAAACCGGAATACCAACTCAAGCAGATATAGATGCCGTCTTCCCATGTGAAACGCGGCTTTCTTTGGGCCCGGTTGCCGTGGTCGAATGCTTTCAGTCAATTCCATGCGACCCATGTGCTACCGCCTGCCCGCGCGGTGCTATTTTGCCTTTCGCAGATATTAATGACCGTCCAAAAATAGATAGCGACAAATGCACGGGCTGTATACTTTGTATGACAAAATGCCCGGGGCTTGCCATAATTACTGTAGATGCAACGTATTCGAACACAGAAGCTGCCATAAGCCTGCCATACGAATTTTTGCCGGTGCCGGAAGAAGGGCAGATTGTCCAAGCTTTGGACCGCGCGGGGACAGTTGTAGCCGACGCCAAAGTTATGAAAGTGATAAAGCCAAAAAATAAAGTTACAGTTGTGACCGTTGCTGCAGATAAACATTTAATAAAAACAGTGCGGAATATAAGATTACAGGACACACCCAGTCATTGCGATGCCACCTCCGGCATAGTGTGCCGTTGCAACGACCTAACCGTAGAAGATATCCGCGACTATATCGCACAAGGCTACAATTCTATAGACGAAATAAAGCGTGTAACCAGGCTTGGCATGGGCCAGTGCCAGGGCAGAAATTGCATACCAATTGTAATGGGCGAGCTTTCCCGCGCGCTTGGTGTACCTGTTGCAGAACTTGAACCGGCCAATTTTAGGCCAAGTGTCAAAAGCATAAAACTTGGCCAACTAGCGGCGTATAACGAAGGAGATTTTAAATGATTAGCAAATCTGCAGATATTGTAATCATCGGCGGGGGAATTTCCGGCGTTTCAATTGGCTATTTCCTACTTAAAAATGGGGCAAAAAATGTAGTAATCTTAGAACGAGACTTCCTTGCGGCGGGGGCCACAGGCCGTTGCGGTGCGGGTATCAGACAACAGTGGGGATCGCCGCTTAATTGCATTATGACTAAATTCTCCTGCGAATTTTTTGAAACCGCAACGGATGAATTTGCTGCGCAGAGCCCCATTAATCTCGAATTTCACCAGGGCGGGTATATGCTACTTGTCTCTACAGAGAACGAGCTGGCACAAACAAAGGAAAATATCGCGTTGCAAAACAGTCTTGGCATAAATTCAAGACTGCTTTCGCCAAGCGAAGCACGTAAACTCGCGCCCATCATTGACACGGATGGGCTGCTCGCCGCCGCGTTTTATCACAGGGACGGGCATCTTAACCCATTCCACACCACGCAGGCATTTGCAGATGCTTTCACCCGGCTTGGGGGTGTCATCCACACAAATACATCCGTGACAGATATTTTGCTGGAAGGCGATAAAATAACTGGTGTTTGTACCGACAATGGCATTATTTCTACAAACACGATTGTTATTGCCGCAGGCGGATACTCACAGCAACTTGCGGCAATGGTAAACTACGAATTGCCGCTGTATTCCGAGCGGCACAATATTTTGGTTACGGAACCAGTGGAACGCGTTTTAGAGCCGATGCTAATGAGCTTTTCGCTAAACTTTTATTGCCAGCAAACGCCACACGGGTCGTTTATTATGGGGCGCAATTGCCCAAACCAACCACGAGATTTACGCACTACTGCCGACAGCAACTTCCCTATTGCAATGGCAAAGACTATCACAAAAGTGGTACCCGCACTAAAAAACCTGCGCATGCTTAGGCAATGGGCAGGTCTTTATAATATGTCGCCGGATAGCCACCCTATTTATGACCAAATTCCAGGTACGCGGGGGCTGTATGTAACAGCCGGGTTTTCCGGCCACGGGTTTATGATGGCCCCATCTACAGGGCAAAGTATGGCAGAAATGATTCTTGGACTAACGCCGACGCTGCCATGGGACAAGCTTGGTTTTGCACGGTTTGATAAGGGGGAGTTGTTGGTGGAGCCGTCTGTGGTGTAGGCAGATTGAGGCGTAGTCAAAAAGAACGTGGAGATTATGAGGGGAGGATTGCCAATAATGAATGATTATAAAAAGCACTTAGAAGAACAAATGAAAGATTCGGATTTTGCTGCAGAATGGGAACGCCAACGTCCAGAGAGAGAGTATATTAAAGCAATTATCGCCGCCCGTATGGAATTGAATTTGGGAGGAAAGCCTAACGCATAAAAAACCTGCGCATGCTTAGGCAATGGGCAGGCCTTTACAATATGTCGCTGGATAGCCACCCTATTTATGACCAAATTCCAGGTACGCGGGGGCTGTATGTAGCAGCCAGGTTTTCCGGCCACGGGTTTATGATGGCCCCGTCTACAAGGAAAAGCATGGCAGAAATGATTCTTGGGTTAACGCCGACGCTGCCATGGGATAAGCTTGGTTTTGCGCGGTTTGATAAGGGAGAGTTGTTGGTTGAGCCGTCTGGAGTAGAAGGTAGATTGAGGCATATACCTAGCTATTTCGATTTTACAGTAAGAGTAAAGTATGAAAGCGATTTGTAGTCGGTAGAGCGATTTTTTACACGAAAAAAACCAATCGAAAAAAATGTGAAAATAAAAATCGCCTAAGATTGGTTGGAAGTTGAAATAAGAACAACAGCAGTGACTGTCACCTTTGTACGTAACAATGGTTCGTTAACCGGAAAATAAGTATCCAGGCTCAAAGTCCAATTATTTGTGCTTGAAAAGGTGACGGTAAGTTTTAAGTGTTCGGGTTTGGGACTTAAACGCCACTTCTCCTTATGTGCTCAGTAGTATGGTTGCTTCACCATCACTATAGCACAAATGCAAGCAGTTTTCTGCTTTCATGAATTATTTGTGCCGCCAATGGCGGCATATTACCAAGCATGAAATTTAAATTTTAGCTATTGATTTAATAAGCAGAAGTAATAATTCTTCTTCGTTATTTTTTATTTCTGATATAAGAGAACACATCTTCAGCCTATCATCGCAGGATAATATGGAGTTTTTTATTGAACACTTAATGTATACATTCATAAGCAACTTGGTTTTAGATAATAAACTGTTAATTTTCATAAACGCATCTGAAAAGTTGATATTATTTTTTTGTGACAATATTTCAATCAATTTGAACAATAATTTACAATGAGCATATACAGTATACATTGTTCTATTAGGAAAAGTCATTACTTCTGAATTTTTTATTACACTCAAAATGTAAGAATAGAAATCCATTCCGCAACAAAATTCTTTTTCTTCATTTTTTATTTCATCATTAATTATAGCTGCATGTTTCAAACGACTATTTTCAGAATTAAGTAACTCTGTCAAAATCTCAATTATGCGAGCTGTGCTAATGCAATAATAAGTGTCATCACTAAAATAATGCAGTTTATATAGTTCAATTTTTTCCACATGAGGGTATGGACATTCATAATACCCATTTGCAACTTCGGTATATGGACATGTGGCAAACGTCAATTTATCTTGAAAAAAATCAAAAACATTATATGTATTTGATCCATCGTCATATCCATATATGTGTATCTGGTGTTTTTGCTTAAGAGCAAGGTCATATTTATAGTTACTAATACTGCTCATATTTACAGATATAGAAACATAGTATCCCTTGCTAATTGAAATTTTTATCAAATCCAGAAAATCAGCTTTTTGTAGTGCTAAAATTTCGTATGGAATTCGACAAATTTTATAAAATGGAGTCGCAATTCTATGGCTGGCATCTAGTGATAACCGCTCAAGATTATCTCTTTTGTCAATTGCTAGGTATAAAAAATTGACACATAACCATTCCTGCGCGTATTTACGAGAGCCGAGCACTACAAATGGAAACGTGTCATCTGGCAAGTGGTTGATATAAGGCTTCTTGTCTACATTGAGCACTTCTTTCACTAATCAAACCTCATTTCATAACGCGAATTAGCAGTTAAGAAGTCATAAAATAAAAAGACAAACGACGAAACAAGTGATAAACTGGAGATATGCGAAAATCAAGCAAACTTATCGAACTATATTGTGCCGTTTGCGACTACTATGATAACGCATTATCGGCATATGCACAACGAAATAGTAACAACTTTTGCCCCAAATATAGTGATGAGGAGTGTATAGCGACATTTATCTGGGGAATTGCCAACCAAAAGTATGATGAGAAGCGTTGTTATGGCAAGCGCAGCAACAAATGCTTGCGAAACCACGCCTTTAGGCGTAGCAGGTATTGGTTTTAGCCCCTTATAGGGCAGGTTTAGAAACCACCACTTGAAGTGGTGGTCCGTCACTTACTTTGATTTTGCTCTGGAAATATACTGCTCTAGAAAATACTGTGAAATTACATGGCACTACAGTCCCTGCTCGTTTTTTTTACAAAGCACGTATTATACTTTCAATAACACTAATGCTATCATTTTTGATTCTTTTGTACATTGCTATTAACTCTTTAATTTTATTAGGTGGTATTTCGTTCGGATATTTGATTCTAAGCTTCAGAAATGAATTCAATGCAATTTTTGAATTATTTGCTATTAGAGTGACTTTACCCATCAATTCATGACACAAACTACCGCTACTAATGATACTTTCCTTGTGTAACGTATTAATTTTTTTTGCTAGCATGGAAAAATAATCAAATAAGACATACATTGATCTATTACTTGCGTGAATGTTGTGTACCTCTATATTTTCCATTAGCATCTCATAAACATTTACTCCAAAAGAAAAGGAGTAGTTTTTGGGGATAATATTTTTATTTGTACTAATGAATATTTTTGAATAATCGTCACCATTTAGATATTCAATAAGTTTGTCTTTTATATGTTTTATATTAATAACTTCCTCATATTCATTCATATAATCTCGAATTTTTAATATATGAACCTCGTTAAGGTATCCTTCTTCATACATTTTTGGTTTAACGCTCTTATAAAAAGAAGAATACAATTCTTCATAATTCATGACGTAAAAATTATATTTACCCCCATTAACAAAGTCAGAATAATAAATTTCTTTTTTAGCTTCATCATAACCATATATAAGTACACTGTGCATAAAATCACTTTTCACTTTATACTCGCTAATATACATTGAATTTAAACATATTAATATATAGTAACCATCTTTTATACATGATTTGACAAAATCAATGATGTTTTTAGCTAAATACGCTATTATGTGCTTTTCTATTGTTGAAGTTTTCAGCAAATTAATCCTATCAAAAAAAAGATAATTTTCCAAAAAATTTAAATAGCAATAATTGGCAACATTATCCTTTATATTGCACAATTGAAGGAAATTATTCGTTATCCATGGCAATGATAATTCGCTTGCCTCCAATATGGTCAAAATTTGTGCAATTTTAGGAACAGTGGTTATGGATGGATATTTTGCCGGCAAAATAATTTTTGACATTGGAATCAATCCTTTGTTTTGCTTATTAAAAATAATATGTTGGTGCGTATTTTAAGCAATGCTATTACCATTAGACTTTCTCTTTGACAGAGTTGTTAACAGTTTTATCCGATTGTAAGCTACGTTGGAGGCATCGCAAAACGGTAGGACAAAAAACTAATGTTTACATTAACTTTAATGATTTGGATTAAAAACTCGTTACCGCTACACTGAGCATAGGAAATAACTCATAGTTGACACTGTTTGCGCGAACTAACAACCCTGCGTATACTGAAATTGATACAATAGTGGCTAAACAACATCAACTTTTCTATATTATGAAGGTCATTCCTTTCTAACGAAAGGCATCATTCGAATTTGTGCAATTCTATAGTACTTTTTTATTTATGCATAATATTGTGATTGCAATTCAAAAAGTTCAGCATACTTTCCATTTTGCTGCATTAAATCATCGTGAGAGCCATACTCGACTATTTGACCATCTAAAAAAAGCGCAATTTTATCACAGAATTTGGAACTGGACAAGCGATGTGATATAAATATAACCGTTTTAGCTTTAGTTAATTCATTAAATCGGCTATACATATCATGTTCTGCACGCGGATCTAGTGCAGACGTGGGCTCGTCTAAAATTACAATTGGAGTATTTTTAAACAGTGCCTTTGCCAAAGATATCTTTTGCCCCTCTCCCCCTGACGGCTCAAATCCATCAGCCTCAAAATTTTTAAAAATGTTACTGTGTATACCATTTTCAAGGCTATTCAATTTATTTTCAAGCCCGCTTTTAGTCAAAATATTATTTATTCTTTCATCCTCTACTTGATCAGTTTTACCAAAAACAATATTTTCTTTGATTGAAAATGAAAAAAGTTTATAGTCCTGAAATACTGCTGATATAAGAGATATATAGTAGTCATACGATATATCTCTTATATCAACACCATTGAGTAAAATGGCACCTTCAGACGGATTATACAATCGACATAGTAGCTTAACAAACGTTGTCTTCCCTGCTCCATTTTCACCGACTATTGATAATTTTTCTGCAGAAGTTATTTTTAAATTAATGTTCTTTATCACATAGTCGCCACTGTCTCCGTATCTGAAGGATACATTTTTAAATTCAATGATGTATCCCCTTGAATCCACCGGCATTATATTCCCGCCCTCTTTTTGTATTGTCGATGGAACGTTCATATATTTTTCAAGCGCATCATAATAAAATCCAAATTGTCTGATATCCATCATGCTCTGCATAACACTATTCATGGCTGCTGAAAATTGGAATACCGCAGATAAATACATTGCAAAATCACCAATGCCAATAGCTCCACGAACTACAGCATAAGATAAGTAGCCATATGTTATTCCTTCGCGAATAAATGTAGTGAAAGTATTAAAGTAATTTGATTTATTATGTGTTTTAGTTTGCTTTTTGTAGAATTCGTTTGACATTTTCAGATGTCCAGCAATCTTTGATACAATCCAGTCCTTGAGATCGTAAATACGAACTTCTTTTCCATAAGAAAAGTCTTCAATTAAATTTATGAAATATGCCGTTTTTCTTTCTATAGGGGCTTTCTCCATATCCCATTTGACATAGTTATTCCTAACCTTTGATTCTACATAAGCATTAAGTAAGACTAAAATAATAAATATGATGACAATAAATATATTTAGCGTCATCAGTATAGCAACTATACCAGCGAAAACAAACAGTTTGCCAAGAATACTTATCGCACTATCTAGTACAGCCCCAAAACCTTGCCCATTTGCATATAAAAATTTACGCGCACGTTCTTTTGTATCCAAAAATTCTGGATTCTCCAAATATTCAAAGTCACATTTTGATAGTTTCTCTGCTAACATAGTCTGAAACTTTGAAAATATGATACCTTTACTTGTAAAAGTATATCCTCTTAAGAAACTAACAATTAAGCCGCATATTAAATTGAAAAATACTAATGCTGCAATTAAACCAATTAATACATTAATTCTTCCGTCTCCCAATAATTCATCAATTATAAATTTGGGTATTACAATGCTAATCAATGGTATTGAAGCTGAAAAAATTTGCAAAAAAAAGAGCGCAAAAACATATCGTTTGCTAAATTTCCATGAATATGAAAGCAGAAATAACAACCCTTTGAACAAGCTACCACTCCTCGTAAAAGTTATACTATACAAAAATTATATTGCATTTCATCTACCGCATCAAGCAGTTCAAATTTTTTTTCTTTCGGCAAGTATACGCTAAGTTTATTGTTTTCCTTTTTTAAAGAAATTCTATCTAAACAATTGTCGGATTTCGGAAATGATAAGTATAAAAATCTGTGACTGTTGTACAGATGAACTCTTTTGTGAAATTTGACGAAATCATACAAACTTGAAGTCTCGAAGCAGATAGATGTTATGATTTTATCCTTGATTGAATTTATATCACCGTTTTCAATAGCTACATAGTCAAGCTGTCCGTAAGTATACGCAGATGCGTCGAAAATAAAGTATTTGTTGCGATGATATACATAATTTAATGCATGGTTAGACGTATCTGGCCTTACGAAAAAAATGTAACCCATTTTTTGAAAGCATTTTGATAATAAAAATGTTGCCGCCGACGCAACAGATGTACAACATCCTCTTTTGTTTCTAATCGCCGTTAAACCATCTATGTGATACTCCCAATTTACATTGTTTTCTGTTTTGTAATATACATCTTTGGCTTCCTCGAAATTAATCGCATTTAAATATTGAAATGCTTCATAGGGACAAGAAATTAAGTTTTGTATTTGATGTGGTGTCTCATTTATAAGAAGCGCAAAGTCCATATTTGTATGACCACTATGCCCCATAGCGTTCAATGGAGTCCAATATATTTCCTTTGCTAGTTTAAACCTAAAATTTGCGTCATGAACAAGTCCACGTATATTATAATCAGACAATACCTTACCCTCCAAAGAAGTCAATTACATAATTCGTTAACGCACCTTGAAATTTTGTATCTCCAATAACCAATACAGGTTTACCTAGCGAATCAACGAGTAATTTTTTTCGTTCATTTAATTTTTCGTTTTCTATAATGGATTTCTTGTTCATCATCAAATCCCATTCGGAGACAAAACCTAGCGGAAACATGCACAAAGCTATCACGCTACAATTTGCTAAAGACTCAATGACCTGAATAGTCCTTTTTATATAGCTTATATCATCATGATAATTAATGCACAAAACAACACAATCGGGCAACACCCCCAGAAGAAAGTCGAGTTGCTTATCAGAAAAATATATTATATTTTCAAATGAGTGCGGTATTGTTCCTGCTTGAGAGCCCGCAACAATAATATCAACATCTTTCTTGTCAAGTTCTGACATGTATTTATTTACAAGAGGTATAGATTGTTCATATCTAAGAGTATTGTAGCCATCATAACCAAATGGAAATACATAATCAAATCCAAATAATAAGGATTGTGGCTCAGAACCCAAATGTGCCACACGATAGCCTTGTCCTTGTAATTCCTTGCGAAGCAAAAGCTGCACTGAGAACTTTCCCTGTTGCTTTGAAGTTCCAAATACTCCCACAACAGGAGTTTTGAGTGTATATAGTTTGCCTAAATTAACAGAGTAATTATATTCAACGTCTATTACGGGAGAATCAAAGGCAAGCCCAGCCTTATTAAACTTCTCCTGCAGTTGCTTGTCATGGTTTACATCAAGGAGATATACATTTTTCTTTTTTTCTAGGCAACATTCCAGCAACCACCCCTTTAAGTCAAACTCCAGATTAGAAGTCAATTCATCTAAATGCCCTATTATCATAGTGTCGAAGTTATCCCACTCACAATCTTCAATATTTTTAATTTTATACGCTATCTTTGTATAAATTCCCTCAATGTTTAGCCCAATTCTCCCGAATTTTTTATACTCATAAAAATCAACTACACGAAACGGTAACATATCGCAGAAGTTTAGAAAGCTTGTCGTTTCTTTGCTGAAGGGAAAAACTACCGTGGCGGTTACATGATTAAGAAAACTTGATGTTTTTAGTTCAACGAGGCTGTTGTTATAATCATATATACTATTCTTTTCAATTTCTGATAACAAGTCTGCTATACTTGCTATTTTACTTCCTGCGACTAACCTCATGGCAAAATTTGAAACATAAGCACACGAATAGCTTGCACCTTGCGTTAACATATACTTATTATCCAACCAGGCAACTCTCTGGTTTGCCCCTTTTGCCTTGACATTTACTACTCCATAAGGCACATATACAAAATCGTCTTGTTTTTTACATCTATAAGAAGCATCCACTCCGATAACAAAATCGAAAGCAGCTGGATAGCTAATTCCTCCATCATTAGAAAAGGCAGAAATTATAACTACTCCCTGCTCCATTAATTTATTGCATATGAACCGCAGTTCATCGCTATATGTTTTTATACCTAAACTTAAATTAATAATGTCACAATTAATGTTTTCCGAAATATATGTCAAGCAACTTATTAGCTTATCGGCAGAACACTCAAGGTTGTCATCAAACAATGCAAATGAAATTGTTTTTGCATTGCATATATTGTTCAAAACTATGGATGCAACTGCTGTCCCGTGCCCATTTTTCGCTTCAAAACAATTATCTAAAACCCAAGAATCATTCTGATGAACGTAATTGTCAATTGTGATATTGTTGAACAGCTTGTGCTTATTGTCAACGCCACTATCAATAATAACTATAGTGTTATGCACATTTCTCAACCTTCCTAACTAACCCATGAGAGTTGTTGTTTGCATCCGTCCATACAATACAAAATCATAGGCTTGAAACCGCAATAGTCTTCTGGCTTCAAGCCTATAATATATGGATACAGTGTATCACTTTAGCTATCTACCACTTGAGCAGAGAGCAACCGCCGCCGCAATTGTCGCCGCCATATGCAACAACATTACTCTTGTTGACTTTTGCAGGCTTAACAAGTGTTTTCTTCATAGTGCATTCCTCCTTCCGTGAAGACTTTTCTGTCCTCAAATTTTCACCATATAGCTACTAAAACAAATATGGGAATCATAGTAAAAGTCAGTACACGCTCAAACCAAGAACTGAAATTGAATGCAAAGTGTCATTTTTAGAACCTATGAGTTCATAGACTCTGGTGCAAGGTGCTTTATCATTTGCACCACATCTTCGTATGTGTTCAACGCTTCATTATTCAAAAATTCGTCAGGAATATCTATTGAAAAAATCTCTTCTAATTCAACAATGAAGGAGACATAGGCGAGGGAATCTTCTATAAATTCACTGACAACAAAGTTTTCAATTTCCTCATCAACGAGAATTCCTAAATTATTAAAACATTGAACAATTTTTGGATGCAACATAGGCAACCCCCTTCCAGGAGTAGTTCAAGCAATTGTAAATATGTGCTTGCTGTTTGAAGTATTTAAGAGTTTCAAAATTTCTAGAATAGACAAATCCTCATATCCACAGTAAGAATCTATAATCCGATCTGTCTTAAATAAGTTGTCAGGACATTTTTTGTTTCTACAAAGTGCATACTTAAAACACGAACTGCATTTCTCGAATTTCTCGCTGTTATTGTTCAGCCATCTCGACAGACTATAGGCATTTAGTTGAAATTCCCCGTTTGCCTGTAACTTTCCTACATTATTGTAGTCGGTATATAGCGATTCTGTACATTTATTTATATCACCATTTGCGCGAATGACGAAGTTATTGCGTTTAGAGGCCGCGCATATGTTATTGCTTAAGAGGCTATAGTAAATATCATAATTTAGCCTTGAAGGTACAGTTAACACTCTTTCAAATATTTGTTCTTTAGTCACATACAAATCTTCAGATATTTCCTTTACCCTACTACCTCCCCAGTCGCCAATTGGACGAAAATAAAAAGTAAATCTATCATCTCCTCCAAACATATCATCCAAATATGCAATAAATTCTTCAAAAGTATCAAGTGTTCGTTTTGCAACATTTATCCTGATTATTATTCGAAAAGATCGACTTTGTATCAAACTACGAATGTCAAGTAAATTCTTGATTATCACATCAAAAGTCCCACCACCGTTTTTCAAATATCTAATCGAATCATGTTCATCTTTGAATCCACACAAAGTAATATGAAAACTATTTATTTTAAGCTTTAACATATCACGCATTGTATCAATATTCAATAAATATGCATTTGTAGTCATTGATGCATGATATGGAATCTTTGCTTTTGTGGCTAACGCAATAGCTCTTGTAGAAAAGTCAGTTATTTCGGGGATTGCTAGTAACGGCTCACCTCCGAACCAATCGACAGATAGCTCTGCGAACTTGGTTATGTTCTTACGTAAATATCTATGCAAAGAATCAAGCACATCTTGATTCATACGGACACTTTCAAATTTTTCATAGCAAAATGTACATCTAAAATTACAATCTTCGCTAGGCAACAAAACCAACCTGAGAGCCTTATCAAAAATATAATCGTTAAGTGATAATTCAGCCAAAAAATCTTCATTGACAAAATCATTTACAACCATTTCATTCTTCTGTAATCCTAATAGTAGTTTTTTATTGTTTATTAGTTCATCACGAGTAGGTATTATGGAAGTTTCAGTGATTTTTACTATGCGTTTACTTAGGTGGTTATAAATGAATAAATCATTGTCTATGCAATGTAATTCATTAAACTTTGACAATTTCATACAAGACACCTCTTACTTTAATTGATTAATGGAAAAAAGAACGAACAATGTAAAAAAACAAAGCAGTTAACCTCTACTTTGATGCCACGAAGTTCATCATCTCTACATACTGCGAAAACAACAATTTTTTTATCTGTATCTGCCTCCAGTACAATTTGGTGTATTTTAGGCATTGAGTCTCGTCTGTAACACTCATAAAAAAAGCACCTATAAAAGGTGCGAAGCAACATAATGAAATTAAATCTACATCAAGGTATCTTACTGATAACTTCCAAGCCAACCGTGATTTCTCGTATATCACCAAAAATAGAAGCTTCAATAGTCGCTAACATCTTATGGCGATTCACTTTCTTTACCAATCCCTCAAGTCCAACCATTGGCCCTTCGGTCACTATGATTGAATCCCCTTTGATATAGCCTTGAGACATTTCGACACAGTATTCTTCATTAAGAAGCTTGTCAAGAAAAGCACGATCCCCTTCTTGCATTTCAAAGGATGAATCCATATAACCATTGCCATACCGCAACAACTTCAACGTATTCTCCGTACGTGAAATGTATGGCTTGATTTGCAAATAGAATTCTAACCCGCTTATCTCGGACTCAAGAAAGACATATCCCGGAATCCAACGTCTTTTTTCTGAAAGAACTATACCAGCTTTCCTGAAGCGAGCATCAAACATCGGTACGAATGGCCTTAATCCATCAACACGCCAGTGTCGAGATATTATGTTTGCTACTTCGTGTTCATGGCCTGTCATGACAAACAATGCATACCATATCATTCAATTAGTCTCCTGTATTCTACAAAAAGGTAAACTTCTGGTCTTTCATGCACTATATAAACTAAGTGCACTACTGCTTTACCGATGTATGTTCCCCGCCTCCACCACCACGACCTACCGATGAAATGGTTTACAGCGAGTGCATAAAACTTCGCCATAATCTACGTTCGCACAGATTATGCGACAAAAACATACAAGCGACAAATGCGCAAAGGTGAAATTATAAAATTTCACCTTTGCGCATTTGTGGTAAAGATACATAAATGGTAGATTTGTGTAAATCGGACTAATATAAAAGATAGGAGCGCGTCTTATGAAGAGATTAATAATAGCACTATGTCTGGCAGTTCCAATTTTTGTTGCAAGCGCAACACCAATTAATGCCACATGTTATGAGGTTCAAGAGGAAGCCGTTTCTCCATTTGATATATTTCCTGTTAAACCTGTCGAAAAATAATCAGCAGAATAATTAAACTCAACACTTAGGTGTTCTCTGGCATAGTCAAATACAATTTTTGCGTTATTAACTCCGCCATACTCAGCAAATATAACCGAACCATAGAAAGCCAACGCAAAATAGGGTAGGCTTTCTTTTTTTTGCCCCAATTTGAGCATGCCACAAGCACGATTTATCGCAAAACCCGGCAAACTCCTTAACCGACTATGCTTCCGCGCAAGCGTTTCACCTTCTTCAGATATCTTTAATGCGGTTTTATATTGCTTGCTAAGACTTACATACTTAGAGTAGTTGTACAAAACCGTTTCATACATCCGCACTTTCTCGTCTTCATCAACAATATAGGTATCCATAGATTTTGCTAGGTTCTTGTACATTCTCAAGCCACGTTTCCGTGCGTTATCGTCTTCTTGGCCAGCATAGTACCCTGCCAATTGGTTAACAATTACAATTTCGCCATAGCTCAAACGGCATTGGCTTAAAGTTTTCTCATTAAATTTAGGCAAAGTAGCTGCTAAAGCCCTTTGTAGCATCTCCAAATATTTTTCGTTTTGCCCCTCTTTGCCAAATATAATCGTTGCTCTTGCAGATAGAATAAATTGCGACTTCAAGGTTGATTCGTTGCCATCCCTTACATTTGCCTCCAACAATCCCAGCAATTCTTCTGCCTCATCATATTTACAAAGGATAAGTAAAGTATTAATTTTATCCCGCATTTCCCTTTCATTAAAGTCCTCTAAGGATGGAAAGCATGTTAGATAAAGGTCTATATGCCGGCCAAGCCGTTGCATCATAGCTTCCAAGTGGTATATATTTGCTGATGTAGTATCGCTCTCAATTTTTGATAAATTGCTAATAACGCATATACCTCTGCATAGCTGCTCTTGGCTCATCTTCACATCTTTACGCAAATTATAGATAAAGTCGCCAATACTATTGCAGGCAATTGGCTTACCATAAGTTTTTGATTTTTGCGAAATATGCAACAATTTCAGATTTTCTACCCCATATGTTTCAAATTGTATATCAAACATCACCTTTGCTACCTTTAACACATGGCTGGCCTGTTCCTTTTTATATAATAAGGCGTAGCCAAAATAAGCGCATTGTAATAAACTGCGGCAATGCTCTAAGTGCTGAAGTTTCAAAAGACAGATAGCAAGGTTAAGCATAAAATCCGGTACGTGTTTCCCATGGTCACATCTGCAAGATGTATGGTAGCCATCTATGCAAACATCTGCGGCTTGGCGGTAGTCTCCATCTTCCATCAGTAATAAAGATAAAGATAATTGTATAGGCGTTAGCTTCTTTTCTTTCGATTCCGTATCAATGGGCGTATTAGACAAGCCATAAAGAACCTTTTTTAGCAATGTGATTGCTTCCGCCAACGCGCCATCTGCCGCATAAACTAATGCAAGTGAGTGCAAAAGCGCTGGTTCTTCCAAATACATAAGCGTAGGGTCAAAGTTATTTTCATCAAAGTCTGCATATGTTATTTCCATTGCTTCACGGATTAGGGGCAGTATCTCTTGAGATGGCTTTTTTAGGCGTATAAACAACTGTACCCTTAGGCTTAAAAGAAGTTGCCAATTACAGCCCTTTTTAAAATTTTCATAGGTTGCCAATACAGCAATTTGTTCTTCTGCATGTCTGAACGACTGAGGGGTGTCACCATACTCAATCAAATATCGAATCTCATCTCTTTTTGCATATGCAATTGTAGTTTCTGCCTCTAAAAATGGCAAAAAGAATCGCGACAAGTCAATATCAAGCGTAGCCAATAACGCTTTTAGTGTACCTTGTTTTGGCTTGTATACATAATTTTCTAAGCGGTGCAAAGAAATGTTTAGCCTTGTTTTTTTATTAACTTCATTCAACAGGTCTTCTCTGCTCCAATTTTTGCGTGTTCTCATTTTTTTTACGATATGGCCAGGTAGTATGCTTAACATAAAGAAACACCTCCGCTATTTATACCTCCCATACGTCTTCGCAGTTTCAATCATCGCAAACAAATTTTCATCAGGTACATCGCGGCCGCATTGGTCGCCGGTGGAAAGTATAAACCGCCCGCCTTCCGCGGCATCGTCAATGGCTTGTTTAGAGGCGTCTATTACGTCTTGCACACTGCCGTGCAGCATTATGCTGGTAGTATGCAAGTTTCCTTTTAGGATTAATTTGTGGCCGTACAAACGCTTTAGTTCCTTCAAATTGCAATCGCCCATTGGGGGTATTTCCAGCGGGTCAATTATCGTAAGGTCGGTTTCTTCTGCACAGATTTTTACCATTTCGGCTTGGGGGCCGCAGGAATGTATGTGCGACGGTATACCAGCCTGTTTGCATAATGCGGTCACATGCTTGACTATCGGCAGCCCCAATTCCCGGAAAATGGCCGGGGATTGGAAAACCATGCTGCCGGAGCCGCCGGTGCAAATAAAATCCGGCTTGTGCGTGAGTGACATTAACTTATTGAAACGCTTGGTCAGGCTCTCGATGTGTTGGTCGCGCATTTCGTGATATTTACCGGGGTTGTCGTAGTAGTCCAAAATGTCAGTATCGCTCCACAACAGTGACGATGACCCACAAAATACGCCGATCAAACCATGGTCACCCAGTTCTTCTTTGGCGAGTTTAAGCAAGGCCGCACCTATTGGCCATTCCCGTACGCCCTCTATTAGTTCATATTTGGCCGGGATAGCGGGCAGCCCAATTTTGACGGGGTCAATACCATATGAGGGTGGGTTGTCGATATAGTAGACCTTTACGTCTTTCGACCACTCGTAGGTGCTTAATGCTTTTTTAAAACGTTGGGTCACTATGCGTTCATCGTTTTTGAATACGATGGCTTCTGTCCATTCCCGGTCTATTTCGCCCAGTTCGTCAAACCGGATGGGAACATAGCCGTCCATTAGCGAATCGAAGCCGAAATGCTTTACGCAGTCAATATAGGCCTTCCAAATAGGCGGGTCTTGGTATAGATACAAGTCCCAGAACGGTTTACCTGTCATGCGGGCGGGTATCATATTGGATGTATCGGGCGCGACAGGCACATGATCTGGAATTTGGCCGTTTATTACTGCGGTTAGGCGTTCGCGTGATGTCATTGGCCTATTCCTCCAACATGAATGGATACTCAACTTGCACAGGCGGCACAAAAGTTTCCTTTATGGTACGAGGGCTGGTCCAACGCAGTAGATTTAATATGCTGCCGGCCTTATCATTTGTGCCGGAAGCGCGCCCTCCACCAAACGGCTGCTGCCCAACCACAGCACCAGTGGGCTTGTCGTTGATATAGAAATTGCCGGCGGCGTCTGCAAGTTCGCGCTCCATATGCGCAAGAACATTCCTGTCGGCACTAAATATTGCGCCAGTAAGCGCGTACGGCGATACGGTTTTGCAGCTTTCCAGCGCGGCGTCAAACTGGCTGTCGGGGTATACATAAATTGTAAGAACAGGGCCAAAGATTTCTTCTACCATGGTCTTGAAGTCCGGTTTTTTTGCCAGAATTACTGTAGGTTGAATGAACCAGCCCTTTGATGAATCATAACTGCCGCACAGGATTTCCGCGTCTTTTGAATCGCGGGCGTAGTCGATATAGCCTGTTATGGATTTGAACGCGTTTTCATCTATTACCGCGCCCATAAAGTTGCGGAAATCGCGGACATCGCCCACACGAAGTTTTACGACTTCGGCAAGTAATTGCTCTTTTACGCACGGCCATAGGGATTCTGGCACATAGGCGCGGGATGCTGCCGAGCATTTCTGCCCCTGATATTCAAACGCGCCGCGCACCATTGCGGTTACAAGCTGGGCCGGCGGGGTTGTATTGTGGGCAAAAATGAAGTCCTTGCCGCCGGTTTCGCCAACCAGGCGCGGATAGTTTTCATATTTTGTAATATTTTCGCCAACAGAACGCCAAATATCGCTAAAAACGCCCGTAGAGCCTGTAAAATGTACGCCAGCCATGCGTGGGTCGGCAATTATTTGCTCACTAACATCTTTGCCGCGGCATGGCACAAAGTTAATAACGCCGTTGGGTAGGCCAGCTTCGCGCAGTATCCGCATGATATAGTAGTTGGATAAGACCGCCGTAGACGCGGGCTTCCACACCACGGTATTGCCCATAATAGCAGGGGCCGTGGGCAAGTTGCCGCCTATTGCGGTAAAGTTGAACGGACTTATAGCCAAAACAAAACCGCTTAACGGACGGTATTCCATGCGGTTCCAAAAACCTGGCGCATTTATTGGCTGGTCTTTAAAAATCTCTTGCGCAAAATGGACATTAAAACGTAAAAAGTCCGCAAATTCACAGGCAGAATCAATTTCCGCCTGGTAGACTGTCTTGCTTTGGCCTAGCATTGTTGCGGCGTTGATAAGCGCGCGATACGGCCCTGCAATAAGGTCTGCCGCTTTAAGAAAGATTGCCGCCCTATGTTCCCACGGCATGTTTTGCCATGCAGCTTTGGCCGCAACTGCCGCTTCTACGGCTTGCTTTAGCTCGGCCTGCCCCGCAACAGAATATTCTGCCAGTACGTGAGCATGGTCATGCGGCATGGTGCATTTTACTTTGGGTGTGGGCATGTGAATTTCCTCCCCACCTATGACAAGAGGGATTTTTATTACTTCCGATGCTTGCTTTGCAAGTTCGGCTTTGATTGCGGCACGTTCTGCACTGCCCGGGGCGTAGGATAATACGGGCTCATTTACCGGGGTTGGTACGCTAAAGATTGAATTTTTCATAAGGTTTTTCCTTTCTTATTGTAATGGGGCTCTGCCCCAATCCCCGCCGCTATGCAGGGAATGAATCCCTGCTCCGCTTCCTCGCTTCGCTGCGGGGAGCGCGACGACGCGCTTTTAATTTTCGGATTTTTGGTTAACTATAAAACAAAAATATGGGTCATTGTAATTCTTTTCTCATCACAACTTTCTTGCCTGCCTCTTCATATAAGACAAATCCATGCTTTTTGAAAAAATCAATAGGCCCCATATGGTCGCTAAAAGTATCTTTAAACTCACGATTGGGGTATACTTCAATGCAGTCAAAGCCATCTATGGCAGCATCTTTGCATACCTGTTTCAGCAATTGTGTCGAGATGCCTTTTCTTCTCATATCAGGCGCGACTGTGAAGCAAAAAATTGATTTCACTTTTCCATTTGCGGATTCTTTTGTGCTTACAGCTGATAGCATTACATTCCAGCCTTCGCATTTCAAACAATTCTTTTTGCTATTTGCATTACACCATCCTACAACTTGATTATCCCAATATGCCAAATAGCCCTGTATCATCCCATCTTTAACGTATTGGGCAGCATGGTTTCTTCGGGTTTCCTTTTGGCTAAAATCTTTGCCCTCGTGATTATCGCTGGCATAGCAAACACAATAACAATCTTCGTAAGTATCAAAGAAAAGCAAGTAATCATCTAGCAATTCAGGGGTCAACTTGCGGATTGCAATATTCATTTGAACATCCTCCTACATAGGTTTCAAATTTTGATTAAGTCTATCCACTATCTTTTCAAAATCGCGCTGCTGGGCTTCTTCGGTTACGGGTGCGCTTTTTGAAACATCCCACATGCCATTTTGCCTTGCCAAACACAAGCCATACACCGCCGCTTGTTTCCGCATTTTCACATAACCACGTGCGGAAGTCGTTGCGTGAGACAAATAATAGTTCAGGCGTTTCTGTTTTCATAATCGCAATCACCTCACTATAAAGCCTTCGGGTTTTGGTTAACTATAACATAAATATATGGGTGCAGACAATTAATAAAAACGACGGCATATCAATTTATGACACGCCGCCGTTTTTGTATAACTTTTCGCGATCTTACATCTGGTCTACTTACACAACTTCAATCACAATCGCATAGCTGCCTATCAGGACTACACTGCCCCAATCGCCTGATGTGCGGGCGGCTACGGAAAATCCGTCCCGGCCAAGTGGTGCATTTTCAGCTGCTGCTACGGTTATTATGGCTTGACCATCTACAATGTAGAATCTTGAGCCACCAACAATGGATAAGCCGGGGCGCCATGCTACATTTAGGTCTACCCATGCGCCGTCGGGCATTCCCTGGGTAGTGACTACAAGTTCTACTGTGCCACCTTGTTCTACTGCCGCCGGGTTTGGGGTAACGCTTATGATTCGTGGTACTACAGGCGTAGCTTCGAACAGTGCGTTAACAAGTAATGCATGAACGGTTTCGCCGTATACAGTGATAGATAGGAGGATATACTGCCAGTCACCGTTTTTGTTGACGTTTACCATGTTAAAGTAGTTTGCCCAACCTTGGCCGGCTACCCACATTCTGTTTACAGTTACAAATTCCATTGCGCATTCGCTATTTTGGTCAAGTGCAACAATGGTATCTGCTGCATCAAAGTATACAGGTGAATTGGCGCCATCAAGCTGTGTCCACATGCGTATTGTACCGTTAGCGGCAAGGCTTGGGTTTGGACGCGGATATTGCGTACCGCCTGGGCCATTGTTAAAGATGTTCCAGCCAAATACAGGCAGTACAGGAGGTACAAACAGCGCGTTAGCAAGCAGTACATGCACGGTTTCGCCAAACACGGTTATAGACAAGTTAATATATTGCCACTGTCCGTTTTTGTTGACGTTTACCATGTTAAAGTAGTCTGCCCAGCCTGTGCCGGCTACCCACATTCTGCTTACGGTCACAAATTCCATTGCGCAGTTTTCGTCTTGGTCAAGTGCAACAATAGTATCCGCTGCGTCAAAGTATACTGGCGCGTTAACGCCGTCAAGCTGTGTCCACATGCGGGTTGTACCAGCAGCGGCAAGGCCTGCGTTTGGACGTGGATACTGTGTTCCGCCAGGGCCGTTGTTAAAGATATGCCAGCCAAATACAGGCAGAGGTGCAGTTTGTACAACAAATATTACTGATTCGCTTAGTGGTGAATCCAAATATGCAACTTCATCACCTATAGCCCGTACGGTTACTGCATAGCTGCCATCTGCAAGATTTAGGGTATCCAAATCAAATGATGTTGCTGTAATTGTGCCAGTTACCGCTGCGCCGTCTACATATACACGGTATCCGGTGGCATTGGCTACTGCATCCCAGCTTAGTATTGTGCTGGTTATCACAAGGCCTGTTGGGGCTGGCAAAGCTTCCGGGGCTGCGATTGCCCATGGCGCGGCCATGTCTGTTTCATGGACGGCCAGGCTCATGCCTGTGACATTGATGCGGGCATTGTCGTGTAAGCCATGCTGTGCAACGGCACCAAGAAGGATGGCAAGGGCATAGTCCGCACCCTCAATGGCCGCGTTTATTTGGCCAGCATTGCTGCTTGGGGCACGATCTGCGCCAAATACGGTATCAAATGTCATCTGTATTACGCCATTTTCAAGATCCATCCAAACACGATTTAATGGTGTTGCGCCACCGGCAGAGTGAATCTGGTTGCGTACCGCAATCGAGCCAGGAGTCATATACAGCCCTGCCGTAAGGTTAGTGAATGTCGAAGCTGGCAATGTTGTAGGGTCAAACACTTGACCAGCGTCCGGATGGCCTGGCGGGCGAAGTGTTTCAAAGTAGATATTAAACACGACTCCGGGTCGGAACCAATCTCTGTAGAATATTCTGCCGTCTTCCATTTGGCCAAATGCTTCGCCTGGCAGGTGAGCAGGGGTCCCGCGTGGATAACCAAATACCCGGATAGCTCCAAAATCGCCAGGGTTCATTACAATTGGGAATGACCGCGCCCCTTGAGGGCCTGAAGTATTGGAGAAGTGGATCTCGTAGTAACGTGGAATAGCTGTTACAAGAGGGGTCCATTCCGTTGCGATGATATTGAACGAAAGCTCTGTTGTTTGCGGTGTGCCAGGTGACATAGCGGCGGTCACGGTAAATGTGACAGAGCCATCTGTACCGGCTGGGTCGCTTTCTGTGCCTGCAACCGCTGCCACAAAACCGCCGGTTGTAATGTTAACGGTTACAACGATATCATCATGGATTGTGGTGATTGCAGCAATAACAGCGTTGATATGAGCAATGGCTTCTGCGGTTGTGTCTACATCTGCCTGCGCCACGTCCGCAAAGTTTGCTGCCTGTATTGCGGCTATTGCAGCTGCAATGTGGATATCTGCCATACCCGCGTATACTTCCGGGATAATGCCAACGGTAATTGGCACTGTATCGGCAGGTGTTCCTGTGCCCCTAGTAACTGTTGCTACAAAGGTAAAGGAACCTGGAGTACCTGTTGGGTTGGAAGCCGTACCCGGCACAGAGGCTATAAAACCTGCGCCATAAGCAGTTATAGCAATGTCAACATTAAGCTCAGCCATACCCTGCAGGGCTTGAAGTACGCCTTCAAGGTGGGTTGCCGCCGCTGCTTCATTTGGTGCTTGGGCATACGTCAGGTCGTCAAGATCTGCGGCTTCGATTATGCTAATTGCGGCATTTATAGCCGGGGTATCATCTACAATACCCCATGGTGGGATTGCATTTGGGTCATACATTGCCAAACTTGCGCCGGTTACAACAAAGCGTATTTCTTGGAATGTGCCTGCCATACCTTGCATAACAGAAAGCTGCCACGGTGTCCCGGTAGCAATACTGTCTCTTTGGACTCCGGCGTTGACAGGCCCGCTCCAGAACGCGCCATAGGTTAGCTGACTCATGCCATTTACGCGGTCAAGCCATGAGCGGTTCCACATTGTTGCGCCACTGGCACTGTGATACTGGTTACGTATCATTACCTGCCCGGCACCAACAGCTTTACCCATGTTAAAATGATTAAATAAATGCTGAGGCAAAGTAGATGGGCAAACAGTTACCGGCTGTGACCATCCGTACGTTGGGTGAGCTACAAGTGTTTCAAAGGTTTGGGTAAATACAACGCCAGGCGCAAACCAATCTGCCTGGAATGTCCTGCCGTCTTGCATGGTTGCGGCTGTCCCGCCAAATTGAGGTGGATTAAAGCCGATGTTGCTAAAGTCTGTACCAAATACTGGGGACGGGAACGCGCCCGCAGCCGGGGTTGATGTTGTTGCAAAGAAAATTTCGTTGTATCTTGGCACATGGTCAAAAGGTCTTGGGGCAAAGGCCACAGGCACGGTAATTTGCGCCCTAGACTCTGACCCATCGTCTCCTGTTATATAAACAATAAACTGGTAGTTAGCCAGCGGTACACCAATTGGCGCAATCGTAGGTGCAAGAACCCACGAAACTTCTTCGATAGTGACATTTGCTAACAATAAACCGGCAATTTGCGCTTCAATGTTGGCAATAACGGCTTGCAGTCTTGCCGGTGCGTTGCCGCCCAGCCATTCTGCAGTGATATCGTCAAAGTTATGAGCTTCCAGTGCAAGTCTGGCATTTCTTGCGTCTGTATCAGCCTCTGGTGAAAAGATGATAGCAGCGGTGATGTTTGCCACCGCGGGGATGCCGTCTGAGTCAATCAAGTTGGCTGTAAACTCGTAATCTGCTTGTGGAAGACCTTCTGAAGGAACATTGGTTGGCGGGTTGTTAAATACAACTGACATGACGCTTACAAGTGGATGATATTCATCCAGTAAATCTCCAACTACCGTAAGCATGTGAAGGCGCGCATTTTCTACAGCCACTGCTGTAACGGGGCTTCCGTCTATTTCGTATGGGCCAAAGCTTGCATTTTCAAGAGCCAATGCGGCCTGTCCTGCATAGGTATCGTATAGATACGTATCCAGAAGGGCACGCAATGCATCAATTCTGGCTTGAAGAATAGGCAGCGGTGCAGCTATGCCGGGGAGTGTTGCGTCGGCCGGCAGCAAATCTTTTGCCGCTTCAATTGCGTCAAGTGCAGATATAGCAGCAATAAGAACAGCAGCATCGGAAAGATCAGCTGTAGTTACATACAGTTCTAAATCTGACAAATCGCTTTCTACTCTTATTGCGTGGCGGTTGCCGTGCATTGGGCCGATATACCTTGTGGACATATAGTACTGGGTAATCATCCTGTAAGTGGCACGGTCATCTACCAAGTTGTTCGGCTGGTTAATTAGCAGAACGCGGGATACGTTAAGCATTAAATCTTCTGTATAACGGAAGACCATGTTGGGGAAGTCTATGATAACTTCGCCATCTACCCAGCCGGTTATACGGCCGTCACGCTGAACTGTAAGAACTTCTTCGCCTGCAATTGGGCAGTACTCATATACTACTGTATTTGGCTTAACCATTAGTTCCATGGAGTGCCAAATAGCGTTTTCTGGCCAAAAGTTAGGCATTGGCTCCCAGAAACCGTAGCTTTGCGGGCTTATACCGCCGCGTGTTGGGTTACGGTGCGGGGCTGTGCCAACATTGTTTGGATGTGATGCCCAAGGTGCGCCAAAATTACCATATGGGCTTTGTCCGGCTCTATAACCATCCGGGAAGAACAAGTCGCCCCAGATATGATTTGTTGGGCGGTTGGTCATGGACGCTTGCCATGAGTAGTAGACATACATAGCCGCACGACCCGGCGAACGTATTGGCGTTGGGCCGCTGCCATGTGTGTTTGGTGGTATATACAGCCCCGGGGTGCTGCGTACAAATTCGTAAATAATATTGTACCAGTCATAACCGATTGGGATCAGGAAGTCGTTGGCACCATGGGCACCGTCTGCCATCCTGTGTCTGTCCAAAGCCGAGAATGTGATACCGTTATGGCTGGATGTGTTGATTGCGTAGTTTGGTGCCCAGTATTGATACAGGCGCACAAATACTACACCGGCGTCGTTGATCATATACTCCGCTTCTTCTACAAATTGCTGCTGAAGCTCTATGCCAAAGTGCTGCGGGCCTTCGCTGTTTGTCCAGAAGACTACAGCTTGGTCGCCAGGCATACGAGGGTCGGCTGCGCCGGAAATTGGGGTGTTGTTGCCGGCTCTTGGTACATCTGTTTGCGTGCCAGACACAACACTTGGCGTATACTCGTCGCCTCTTGCAACTATATACATGTTAACTTCCGAACCTGGGCTGCCAGCCTGAAGCCTGACATTATCCCACCTGTGACGGCCTTGATTAAGTTGGCCAACATTCGTGATTCTTCCTACCGCGGTTTCGCTAAAATCATCCCATCTTACTATGCTTGAATGGCTGCCCATTCCAAGGTCGCCCGGGAAGTGGTATGAAAGGCTGCGTCCATCTGATTGCGATGGGTCATTTAAGCCGGCTGGAAGCGGGCCTGGGTTTGGCATGTTATCACTGATGCGTGTAAGTGTGATTGGGGTACGCCATGGCGCGCCGGTTGGGTTTGTATAACCTATAGTCATGGTCATGCCTGTGACTGTACCGGTTTGGCCGCCCCAGTTAATGGTACCGCCTCCTGGATTTACACCTGCAAACCTTACCGATGGTGTAAAGAATTGGCCATTTGCAAGCAGATACCTATCATTGGCACCAAGCCCATGATACAGTGCCTCAAAGGTAACTTGCGCTGTTCTTGCAACCGGGTCAAGTATGACATGAGTGGCACTTAGGCTTGGGTTGGTACTTACAGGCAAATTTGCCCATGCGCGTCCCGCCCCTGCACCATGCATGCCGGGCTCTGCCGGGCCTGCAGCTGCTTGCCATTGTGGGTTAAGGCCATGTATAAATTCCTGGCTTGTTTCACTACGTCTGCGGATACCAAACTGGATGTTCTCCTGCACGAATGCATCTGTTAGAGTGCCGGTAAGGTTATATCCAACTGTAAGCACCGTGCCGGGTTGCAGCCAGCCAGAGTAAAATGCCATGCTTTGACGCGGCAATGTGTGCGCGTCTTCGCGATGCAGCAGGTTTGCCTCAACTGTGCCGTAGCGGTTAGGGAAATACGTTGGTATATTTGAATAATTGAAGCGGAGTGGGTCAAAAACAGAAATTGGGTCGCCTGTTCCTTCGATTTCGATTATAACAGTAAACTCGCCATATATTGCAGAGTCCAAAATAGAAGTAGCCCTTACTGTGAAAGAAAGTGCTGTTTCTGAACCATGCACGGAAAGTAAACCTTGCGGGGTTATGGCTGTAGCTACTTGCGCTGCGCCAATAACCGACCAAGTTACATATTGTAATGGGTTGTTTGTGCCAATAACTTCGGCTGCAAACTGCATAGTACCGCCTGTTGGCACTGTATTGGATGGGGCGGTTACTACTACAGATGTGGGAACGCCGGGGCTCCAATCAGTGACTTCCCATGGGGCAGGCCTGTCTTCAAGCATACCAATGGTTACGCGAGTCAAATAGCTGTCAGGATTGCCAACCATTACACCGCCGCCAAACACTATCAGATAGTGCCAGCCGTCGGGGAAGTGGTTTCTTGCCGCAGCACGGCGTAAGAAATCCTCTGTAACAGCTTGCATTGTACCGTACGAGCCGCCGCCTGCTGCAGGGTTAACTACCGCAAGGGCAATACCATTGTCTGTTGGCAAACTCCTGTGACGGATATCAACACTGCCATAATGCCTTTCGTTCATGGAAACCGGCGGGCCAGAAGTACGTTGGTTCCAGTATGCTGCGTTACGTGGGACTTGTACACCGCCAACGGTTCCAAATCCTAGGCCGCTGCCAACAGGGTCTGGGTCTCTGATAAAGCCCAGGCGTACCTGAGGCACACCATCATGACCTGCGCCCGGTGTTATTTCAGCGGCAGAAACAAATTCTGCAGTAAGCACGACAGCCGGGTCTTGCAGCCATTCAATGTCAAACTCGGTTCCGTCATACAGTTCGTTTAGCATTGTAAACACTTGACCAGCCGGCCAGTGCCTGCCCTGTGTCCCCCATCTTTGTGCTGGGGTAATTACATCCGAGCCCAAAAGGCTCGCCAAGTCAAATTCGATTTCCCTATATACTCTATGGCCGCCAACATTAATTGTGAAGCTATATGTCTCGGACACGCCATAGGAGGCATAGGTGATAAGGACTTCGCGTGGGCCAGTTCTGTATAAGCCCAGTTCGGACGCGGTTATCCCGTTAATTGTGGTTTCTGACATGCTGTATACAACAAGTGCCTGGAAGTCTGTGACGCGTACTTCCGTACCTGTTCCAAAATCGGCATAAACAACAATATCTGCTGGGTCTATTGTTTCATTAATATAGTAGCTTGTGCGTGATGCGCCTGCGTCTACACGAATGCTTTGCAGTACGCCGCCGCCAAGGCCGCCTAAGAAGGTAATTGGCACATTTATTACAGCAGTTGCCGACGAGCCGTCCTGCCCTGCAATGGCTACATTAAAGGAGTAGTTGGCTTGCGGCAAACCTTGCGCAGGCACTTGAGGCAGTGCAGTTGTAAAGCTGATAACGCCAATGGTTGCGCTGGCAGGGGCAATGGCCTCTACCTGTGACCTTACCGCGGCAAGTGCAGCATTTACAATAGCGGCCTGTGTACCTTCCGATACGATAACATGTGTATAATCCGCGCTTTCCAAGGCAAATTGCGCAATAATAGCGTCACTTGCCCATGGGGGGGCTACGTCACTTGTCATTGCCAGAGTAAGCCTGTCAATACGCAGGCGCACATTGTGGTTGCCCAAAAGGCGTGTGCCTACAAAGATACAAAAGTTGCCGTAGTCTTCGTGATTTGGGTCAAAAGCGTCGCGGATTCTTGGATGGTTTGCCAAAGCCTCGAAGGTTATTTGTGCTGTACGGTTAACCGGGTCCACTATCATAGAGGTGGCTGGGTCGGTACCTGCATCCACAAAATGCTGGAATGTACGAGGCATGTAGACAGACAACGCAATTTCATAGCCCAGCATCTGGTTGGGGTGCGGGGTTATAAAAGGCACTGTGTTTTCCAGTATCGTATACTCCAATGTTATTACAACACCTGGTGCCAGCCATTCTGGACGCAGCTGTCTGCCATCATCCATGGTGGAAGCAGGATACCACTGCGAACCAACAACGGCATGGCGCGCTGTGTTAAAGTTACCTGCGCCCAGCACTTGCGGGTTGTTTGCCCATTGGGAGTTTGTGATTCTAAACTCATGGTATCTGGCCAAAGGTGTAGCACCCAAACCGCCAAAGCCCGCAAATTGAACAGGCACGGTTGCGGTTCCAGATATAGACGAGCTATCATCCCCGGTAACTAGCAAATTAAACACAAAGTTTGTCTGCGGTATGCCCACATTTGTGATTGTTGGCGGGGACACAAAGGCTACGCCAGTTATTGTTACATTGCTTGGCGCGGCTGCCACTATTTGTGCTGTGGCCTGTGCCAGTGCGTCGTTAACCATAGCGGTTGCATTATCATCCCACGCAACAAACACAGGTGCAAATGCCCTGTCCCTTAGATAAAGAGCAGCATCTACAGCATTATTACTAAGCGGTGGGTCAAATGTTACAGACGTACTAACCCTGGCTACCGCAGCAGAGCCGTCATCGCCTGCAATGGCAATTTCAAAATTGCGCATGGATGCAGGCAAGCCAAGCGGCGGAACCGTTGGGATGTTTACAAAAGCAATGTCACCAATGGTAACATCCTGTGCTGCTACAAGGGCTTCTGCTTGCGCCCTAACTTGTGCAATAACGGCCGCAACCATCGCGCTTTGCGTGTCATGCGGGACAGTAATCGCACCTAAACCAGCAGTTTGGATTGTGTCCATAGCCACACTGGCGTCTGTATCTGCCAGCCAAGGCACACGCTCGTTAAGGTTCCACATACCAAAGGAAACGCGTGTCACTTGAGTCGGGACTTGCCCCCCTGCGGATGTAAACATTAGAGTAAAGTTTGCGCCCATTGTATCAATGGCTATACGGGTTGACGGGTGGTTCATGAAGCCCTCGTGAGTCCCCTGAATACGGCCAATACCTGTTACCATGTCAACTTCCAGCAATGTGCCGCCAAAATGGCCACCTGCTTGGTTGTTGCTTGGGAAACGCTGACCGCCAGAGTCCTCCGCGCCCAGCCTTAGGTTGTATGCCACAATGGCAGCAGTAAGGCCGGCAGGGTCTATCTCGAAATCAACAGTGAAAACTGTCCCCGGTTGCACCCATTCATTTCTAAACTGGGTACCCGTTGGCAGTCCCGCACCGGATACTGTAGAAAATGGAGTCCAGGACGGCCCACCCGCACCTGCCCTCGGTATACCAGGGAAGCGCAGCGGTGCAAAGTTGCCGGGCGGCAGTGGCGCGGGCAAAGATACAGCCTGCGCGGTTTCGAACACTAATTCATGATGTACTGTCAGGAAATCAACTGACATTGGTTGTGGCAAATACTCGTCTTGATACCCCTCATCAGTTTGTTGCCCCTCAAATAAAACAGAACCGTTTAGTGGTGCCGCAACAGCGTTTAAAGACATGGTGAAAACCAGTAAAAACGCCAAAACAAGGGACACTAGCTTTGAAATTCGTCTCATTTCTTCCTCCTTGTACTTTTCTACGACCAAAACCTTTACATGTGACAATTACACAACGAACCTTATCGACAGCCCTCCTCCATAACACATGTTGCATATCTGTACTGTGTATAATACATCAAAATTATATATCTTGTAAAGCATTGTGCATAAAAATTCTACTGCTTTTTCTTGATTTTGCGGTTCTTTGTTTACCATAAGTAATCATGAAATTATAGCACATGTTGTATATCTGTATTGCACAGGTATAATCGGCTGTGAATTTTGCAAAAGCCTTGACAAACTTCGGCTAAAATTTCATACTTGATTAAGAATATTTAAAAGGACGAAACCAAAATGCCATTTGACGGAGCAACAATCGCAAACGTAGTAAACGAACTCTCCCACACAATTGTGGGCGGGCGCATAGATAAAATTTCCCAACCAGAACGGGACGAAATTGTTATAAACCTGCGCGGCGGCGGGGCAAATCACAAACTGCTGCTAACCGCCAATTCCAACGCGCCCAGGCTTAATTTTACTTCGCAAAGCAAAATAAGCCCGCTAAAAGCGCCAATGTTTTGCATGGTTTTGCGCAAGCACATTACATCCGGGCGCATTGTTAATATTGTTCAGCCAAAATTCGAGCGCATTGTCGAGCTTCACATAGAGGCAATGGACGAAATGGGCGACAAATCTGTAAAAATTCTACTGATAGAGATAATGGGCAAACACAGCAACATAATGCTGCTGGACGCAAAGCGTAAAATATTGGATGCGATTAAACATGTATCGCCCGCGGTATCTGCTGTGCGGCCTATTTTGCCGGGGCTGGCGTATTCAAACCCGCCGTCTACAAAGCAAAACCCTATGGAAATGCATAACCCAGAAGCATTTATCGACTGTCTTTTGGTTGGCAACTCAAAGGTTCAGGAAGCCATATACAAAAATTTAAATGGTATAAGTCCAATTTTTGCAAGCGAAATTTGCACCCGTGCGCATGTTGCTCATGATACGTTCATGAAAGACTTGGCACAGGACGAAACATCCCGGCTGCATCTTGCATTTTTTAATGCAATGGAACAGATTGCAGCAGGACAGTTCACGCCCCTAATTTACTGGGATGCGGAATGCCGCGCGGTTGATATCGCGGCATTCCCCATGCAGCTGTACGCCCGCCATGTGGTAGAAAACTATGATTCCGCGTCTGCTATGCTGGAGTCCTTTTACGCCCGCCGCGACGAAACCTATAGAATAAGCCAAAAAACCGTGGACATGCGCAAGCTTATTTCCACCCACCAGGAACGCGCCCGCAAAAAGTCTTTTATGTACGAGCGCACGCTGGAAGAAATCAAAAACCGCGACACCCTGCGCATAAAAGGCGAGCTGCTGACGGCCTACCTGTACATGGTGGAAAAAGGCGCGGACAGCTTCACTGCAGATAATTTTTATGACGAGAACAAGCCCATGCAAATAGCCATTGACCCTACCCTTACCCCTGCGGAAAATGCCCAGCGGTATTTTAAGCAATACAACAAGCAGAAGCGCACCTTTGCCGCGCTGGAAGAGCAAATGAGCAAAAACCAAGAAGACCTGGACTACTTGGACAGCGTAGCCATTGCAATGGAAACAATCACAGACGAAGCCGACATTGCCGAAATACGCGCCGAACTTGCAAGCCAGGGTTTTGCCAAACGGCAGACAGACTCCAAAAACAAAAAAGCCTCGCAGTCCGCAAAACCGCTGCGATACGTTTCGTCCGACGGATTTGACATATATGTAGGCAAAAACAACACCCAAAATGACAATTTGACTTTGCGAATGGCAAACAACAGCGATATCTGGATGCATACCAAAGACATCCCCGGTTCGCATGTAATTATAATCACAGGCGGCAAAGACGTGCCGGACACCACTATTTTGGAAGCTGCCAATTTAGCGGCGTACCATAGTAAGGCAAGAAATTCCGCCCAGGTGCCGGTGGATTATGTCGCCAAAAAGCATGTGCGAAAACCCGGCGGCGCGAAGCCTGGGTTTGTAATTTACGATAGCCATAGGACGGTGTATGTGACGCCGGTAGAGACGGGGCTTGAGGTGTGGAATGGGTAGGTTCCTTTTCCGCATAGCAAGGTTAAAACTTATGGGTATATTCGTTGGGTTTGCATTTGCATACTTTCCGTTTTTGATCCCGGTAAAAAAAATTCTACAAAATAAAAAAGCCGTATCATTTGCGCACCCGGCCGCGGTTTACCCAAACCACGTACTAATAATCCCCCGAAAAATAGCGCGGACTGTATTTTTTCTTTCCGACGGCGACTTTGAGGCAATTATTGAAATGGCTACAAAAATTCGGCACGAGGATAACCGCGATTTTGTGCTAATGATAAATGGCGGCAAGCGACAAGACGTTATGCAGGCTCATTTTCATCTGTTTACAGGGAATTGGGTTGCCGAAAAAGGGCTGACTAAAAGAGTTGATTCGACTTTTTCAATTTGTGACTTGCGAAACGTATTAAAACAACACTATATACCAGAAGAATCTTTCTCGTTGGCAGTTCAATTTGAAAAAAATGCAGAGCCTATGATATATCTTATGTAAACGCATTCGCGGACTGAGCTAAAGCCCAGTCATTGCGGGCTCACGTCATTCTAATTTACGTGATTATGCACAATTGATGAAAATGCTTTAGCGAAAATGAAACCTGCACAGCCCAAAAACCACTCAGATGGATGTAAAAAATGGAATTTTGCAGGATG